>Ga0078972_1011110_pt1 | contig 16337 bp, 17 predicted proteins | sample YelNatPaOPGAMG01_FD_67568 | JGI IMG/M metagenome (GOLD analysis project Ga0078972, IMG submission 67568) | Hot spring thermophilic microbial communities from Obsidian Pool, Yellowstone National Park, USA - OP-RAMG-01 (SPADES assembly) (version 2) | ecosystem: Environmental > Aquatic > Thermal...
ACAGCAGCAAGCAAAGAAATTGCTATAATAGAGTTGAAAAAGCGAAATATCAATGTTTTATCAATAAAACAATCGGCTCCACCTATTGAGCTGGGTTTTTTAAACAAGGTAAAACCAAAAGATATTATGATTATGACAAAGCAACTCTCTATAATGTTAAACGCAGGCATACCTATAGTTTCAGCATTTAGCATTCTTATTGAACAAATTAAACACCCCAAATTAAAAAAAATAATTAGAGATATTAAAGAAAATGTCGAATCAGGTTCTTCTTTTTCTAATGCCCTAAAAGAACACAAAGATATATTTTCTGATTTATATATAAATATGGTTGAATCAGGTGAAGCAAGCGGCAACTTGGATGTTGTGCTTCAAAGACTTGTGATTACTATGGAAAAAGATTTAGAACTTAAACGCAAGCTCAAAGGCGCTTTGATTTACCCTACTATGGTTAGTATAGTGGCTGTAGCTGTTATTGCTTTAATATTAACATTTGTTATACCTACATTTAGCAAAATATATGCAGGCAGTGGTATGCAGTTGCCATTGTTAACTCGCATGGTGGTTGGTGCAAGTAATTTTTTAAGAGACTATATAATAATTATAATTCTAATTCTTGCTATTATTATTGGCGCTTTTGTTACTGCAAAAAAGAAAAGTATTAAATTTAGAACATATATAGACTCTGTCTTGCTTAAGCTTCCTTTGCTTGGAGCACTTATACTAAAAACATCTATTGCACGATTTTCTTCAATTTTATCAATGCTTACATCAGGCGGTATAAGTATCCTTGAAGCCATAGATATTGGTGCAAAAACTTCTGGCAATCTTGTTATAGAAAACGCTTTAAACAAAATAAAAGAATCAGTAAAAGAAGGCTCTAATCTATCTGAGCCTATATCAAAAGCAGGTATTTTCCCCGACATGGTATCTCAAATGATTTCAGTTGGTGAAGAAACTGGAAAGTTAGAAGACATGCTCATTAAAGTATCCCAATATTATGAAGAAGAAGTAGACAACAGCGTTAAAAACCTAACAGCAATGCTAGAACCTATAATAATAGTAGTTTTGGGTGTTATAGTAGGAACACTTGTTATATCAATGTATCTGCCAATATTTAAAATGGGACAGGCAATCAAAGGCGGCTGACCAACTGTTAAACGTTTTATGTTTTTTTCTCTCCAACCTGCACTTTTTACATTATACAGCAGGGTTTAAAACCTTGTAAAAAAATTATCTTTAGGAGGTATTTTTTATGGATTCTACTTTTTTTATTGGTGCTGACATTATCAAGGATATTTTAAACACAGCGACGACATTATCAAAGGACAAAAATTCTATTTTAAGTAATTACCTTTTGAACATCAAAGACCATAAATTCACTGTTACTGCGTCTAATGAGATAGTTCAAACCAGCATTGAAATTGGTGTTTTGAACGGTGATGAGTGCGAAATTTTAGCAAAGCCTGATTTATTTACAAGATTAAAAGTTTTAAGCGGCGAAATTCAATGCAAACTAAAGGATGATATGCTCCACATTAAAAATGGAAATTACAAAACTACCGCAAAAGTTTTTAAGAATGACGGCTATCCTTTAGAATCCATTGAAGATTATGAAGTTTTAGGCAGTTTTGATTCTAAAGACTTGATAGAACTTTTAAAATCAAGCATTAGTACAAGCAGTGATGAGGACCAAGCACGTGAGTTTACTGGTGTTTTAATAGATATTGAAAACGGCAAAGCAAATTTTGTTGCAACAAACCGAGCAAGATTGCTATGGACGAATAAAAGTATTGATAATGATGCGAAGTTCTATGCAATAATTGAAAAAGACGGTGTAGAACAAGTTAGCCGAATCTTAAAAGATTACAAAGACAGCATAAATGTTAATGTGCTGTATAAGTCCGATGGAGATAGGATAGTAAGAATTGCCTTTCAAACCGATAATGTTGTTGTTATTTCAAAAACGATAATGGGTCAGTTCCCACAATATCAGGCTGTTTTGTTAGATAATGTAACCGATATTTCTTGTGTTAAGTTCAACAGAAACGAGCTTAAAGAATCAATTCAAAGAGTAACTGCTTTTGCTACTGCTGATTTAGCATTAGAGCTTACGTTTAAAGAGGATAAAACAGCTGATTTGAATGTGACTAACAAAGAAGGTGAAGTTGCAAATGATGTAGTAAATTTTTCTGTTGATGATGACAAAGCTTTTGTTCCGTTAACAATAAATGTTAATTGGAAGTATATATTGGATTTTCTAAACAACGTCAAAACAGATGAAGTTTATTTATACTACAAAGAACCCGTTAAACCGCTTGAGTTAAAAGCAGTAAATGATGAAAACGGCATAGAGTATATTTACATAATGACACCCGTTAGGTAAGAATGGAGGCTTAGTATGTGGATGTGGAATAGATTGTCTATTGGCGAAGAAAAAGAAAAACAAGAAATGCCGATGAAAATTGTTGAACTAAATACAATATCGGTACCTCCTTTTACTAAAAATGTGCGAGAATTAATAGACCCTAAAAGTAGCGAGTTGTTTTGTCCTGTTTGTGGTTTTGAATTTTTGCATTTTGGAATTCCGTATTTAACTTATGAGTTAGAAGAATATCCAATTATAATTATACCTCTTTGGGGTGAATGCGGACACGAATCTCAATTATGGATAAGTTTTTATAAGGGCAATACGACAATGAAAATGCGTTATTCAAAAGAAACATCTTTTGATACAGATTGGGTTAATCGTGTTATAAGGTAATTTTGCGTAAAGTTAAACTAATTATCACTTTACACAAATCTATTTGTGTAAAGTACATTTTACGGCTTTGACTAAAAATATGTCAAAGCCGTTTTTATTTTCCACACATCATTTTTTTTACTCTCCAACCTGCACTTTTTTACATTAATTTGAGAACTATTTTTTGGAGGGTAAAAAATGGATGCTTTTCTAACAACTGAAAGGGTTAATTTTGACAAGCTTAGCGATTTTGTTCTTTCTAATATTCGTAAAGTTAAAATTGTTGGCTTCTGCGGTCATCTTGGTGCTGGCAAAACTTATTTTGCTAACAAGTTAACAGAATTCTTGTCAACTAATGGCGAAATAGTTGTAAGAATTTCTTTTGCAAGTTACTTAAAAAAAGTAGCATACCGCATTTGGGGCATTAGAAAGGCATATCTTGATAAATATAACAATATTTCTGAGTATTCTTTTGGGCTTTTTAGCAGGCTATATAGTGAAGCCAATTTTCAAGAGTTGTTTACAAATTTGTACTACGAATATCCAAACCATCAAAATATTATTGCTCACGCTGAAGAATATTTATCTATTTTAACCGAAGATTATGTAAATAATAATAAGAACAACGCTGCTAGAAAAATTTTACAGTATTTAGGCACGGAACTGTTTCGTGCAGTTGATAAAGATTTTCATGTTAAAAGAGTCCATGAGTATTTGACAGATTTACAAATAAATGTGAATTCATTTATCGCTATTATAGATGATGTTAGATTTCCAAATGAGGCAAATTATGTTTCATACCACAACGGCATAGTTGTAAAAGTTAACAGACCAATTGAAAAACGTGCTTTAGCGTTAAATAAGTCTGTTGAAATAATGAAAGATTTAGAGCAGCACGACAGCGAAAAGGCAGTTGATGTAATAGTGCCGCATTTTATTCTTGACAATGATTAATCAAAACAAGAAAATATTTTAAAAATAGGAGGTGTGTTGTGGACAAAAGAATGATAGGAGTAGCAATTGGTGTAGCTGGAATTTTTTTATGGTTCATGCCTTTAGCTTCATGGACCGAAAACTTTATGGGTAATAATATTAACGTTTTTCAGGCAGGATATCACATAGGTGGTATTGCCTATTTGTTATTATTTTCTATGTTTGCCTATTCTGTTTTCTCATGGTTTAAACTTCATTCACTGAGAATTGTTGCTGGAGCTCTTTCTTTATTGATATGTCTAATGTTTTTAGTACAGATAGGTTCAAATACTGGATGGGGTTTAATAGGCTTAATTCTTGTGTCAATTTTAGGAATTGTTTTGGGTATTATTGACAATAAAAAGCAGAAAATGGAGCAATTAAACGAGCAAAAAGAATAGGAGTGTTTATGAAAAAGTATTTTTTAGCTTTAGTATTGGTGTTTGGTTTGGTAAGCGTTACTAATGCAAATGAAATTGAAAAATGTTTTAACTACCTTGATTCTCAAAATTACCAACTTGCTTTGCATTCTGGCCAAAAAGCTGTAAGGATTTATCCACGATCCGCAGAGGCGTATTTCTGTTTGGGAAAAACTTATACAAGCATTGGTGATTTTAATTTAAGTATTAAAGAGTTAAAAACAGCAGAAAAACTTACAAACAGTAAAGATGCTTTAGGGGCAATATATTCATATATTGGGATTGATTATGATAATCTTGGTGATTTAAATAACGCTTTACTTTACTATGATAGAGAGCTTGAAATAAAAAGAGAAAGTACAGCCTTAAACAATATTGCTGGAATTTATGAAGAGGAAGGTAATTATAATAAAGCACTTGAGTATTACAATAAAAGTTTACAGCTTACAAGTGATCCGAGTAATATTGCCTCTACTTACAACAACATTGCAATAGTCTACTCACATAAAGGGGACAAGAATAAAGCAGTTGAATACCTTAAAAAAGCTATAGAGTTTGCTCAAAAAGCTGGCGATTATCATGGCACAGCTATGTATATGCTAAATTTAGGTAATACATACACAGAGTTAAAAAACTTTTCAGAAGCACAATATTACTTACAAAAAGGTTTATTAATGATTCAAAAATTAGGTGATAAATATGGGGAAGCGACTGGATACGCATATTTTGGTAAGCTGTATTTAGCGCAAAACAAAAAAGCTTTATCAAGAGAGTATTTTACAAAAGCGTATAATTTGTTTAAGGCAATAGGCGATAATGGTGACGCTCAATGGGTGTATGAAACTTATTTGAAACAGTAAATATTGTGTCTATGTTATTTTTTATATCTTTTGTTTTGTATGTATTTTACGAAGTCTATGTGGGGGCATCGAATGCCCCCACATAGCAACGCTCTTTGGCGAATTTGCCAACAAGCGTTATTTTCTCTCCAACCTGCACTTTTTTACATTAAATAATTCATAGAATCACCTCTTTTTTACCTCCACCAGAGCGTGACCTCGCCCGCTCTGGTTTTTATTTTCCTCCAACCTGCACTTTTTCACATTAAATAGCAGATGATAATCTGCAAAAAAATTTTGGAGGTGCTTTATGTTTAGAGTTAATCCTTCTGTAGAAGCTTACTACTACACAGACGATCAAACTATTTTAATTTATCTAGACAATACTCAAGTAGGTCTTTTCAAGTACTACGATATCGTCAATGACGGTAGAGATATGCAAACTGCTTTAATGCAAAAATTCAACACCAACAAAGTAACAATCTATACTATCGACAGATTAGAAAACCCATTCCAAAAACAAAATAATAAGGAGGCCGTAAATGCTTAGTTATAAGGATTCAGTAGCAAAGGTAGAAAATGCAAAGAAAAAATTAGATGTTTTACAAGATATTAAGGCATCACTGCTTGCTAAATACGAAGCCGCTAAACAGCAGTACCTACAGCTTAAAAAAGAGGCTGAAGAAAATTACGGCACATCTGATGTAGAAAAACTCCGTGCCTTGCTAACTCAAATCACATCAGAAAACGAAAAAAAGGCAGTAGAGTTTGAAAATGCCGTAAATGAGTTTGAAATAAAAATAAATACTATCGCAAATGCTATCCAAAATGTTTAGTAAAAGGAGTTTTTAATGGCTACATTTGAGAATATCATTTTTTCTGCACAGCAGGTAATAGCATCAAGAGATGTTTTAAGCAAAAAATTAGATAGAGTAACTCAAGATGTTGCACAAGCTAAACTGCGTGTAGAACTAAAACCGCAGGTAGATGAATTTTTAAGTGAACTTGAGTATGAGGCTCAAAAGAGGTCCATAGACTCTTTTGAGCTTATGCTTACAAGTATGGTAAACGATGTTTTACCAAGAGAGAATCAAAAAGTAAGCATTAAGTTAACAACTCAACGCAACGCTCCTGCTTTATATTTATATCTCAACCAAAACGGCTTTGATGAAGATGTTTTAACAGGTCAAGGCGGCGCAGTGGCTAATGTTTTATCAACAGCTTTAAGGTTTATTGCACTTGCAAGAACTACGGCAAATAGAAAGTTTATCATACTAGATGAACCAGACTGTTGGATTTCACCTGATAGAGTGTCTAACTTTTCTTATGTTATACACAAAATAGCTGAAGAGTTAAACATACAAGTTGTTTATATCAGCCACCACAACCCTGAATACCTGACAGGCACTCCGATAAAGCTTTCTTTGGTTGATAATGCTGTTGCAGTAAAATTACCGCAACAAATTACCTATGGTGATATTAAGCAAATACGGCTTGTAAATTTTATGAGCCATAAAGATACAATAATTCCTTTATCCGATAAGGCAACTCTTATAACAGGAGATAACAACATTGGTAAATCTGCCGTTGTATCAGCCGTAAGAGCTGTTGCTTACGGCGAATCAAACGATACATACATTAGGCACGGTGAAGAAAGCACGACTGTTGAGATTACTTTTAAAGATGACAGCCGCATAGTATGGCAAAGATTTTTAAGCGGCAAAGTAAAAGTTCAGTATGATTTATACGATGCAAACAACAACCTTTTATCCTCAGCCACAACCGCGGCAGTGCCTGATTGGGTTTTAGATAAGCTTGGTATAGTTGAAATTGATAACATAGATGTTCAGTTAAACAACCAGAAATCTCCTATATTCCTTATCAATGAACCGCCGTCTAAGAGAGCAGCCATTTTATCAATAGGACAAGAAAGTAAGTATTTAAACTCAATGAGGGCTATTTGGAAAAGGCAAATAGATGATGATAAAAAAATAATAAAAGCAGGTGAAGAATTTGCTACAAAAGCAAAAGAGATATTAAAACTGTTTGACGATGCCGATATTGAAAACAACCTAAAAATACTCCAACAGAAAAATAACGATATTCAACAGCAAAAAATTAAAGCTCAAGATTTGCAAAAAACAATCAATCAAATTGACAAGCTCCTAAAAGATATGTATTTACTTTTAGGGGTTGAAAACATAGTTTCGCCTAACGTACCAACATTATCAACTGTTGACTTTTTTGCAACAGTTGTCGATGGCTTAGAGAATTCATTAAAGATAATAAACTGTTTTAAAAATTCAGATGGCACTGAAATAGTTTTATCTCCACCTAAAGCACCAGAGCTAAAAAATACCGATGAGATAGTAAATATCGGTAAACGGTTAGTGCATTTAAGCAAAATACTAACATTTAAAGTTCCTGATATGCCTAAAGCTCCAGAAATAAAAGATATAACTACAATTAACGCTATGTTTGAATTGGCGGAACAAGGCAAATTGTTTAAAAAAGATATTGAAAATGTTAATACGGAAATTGCCAAGTTAAAAGATGATATTGAACAGATATTTACTGAATTAGGTGTTTGCCCGCTTTGCGGTCAAAAGGTAGATGGCTCTACATTAGAACATACTTATCTACATGGAGGTAAAAATGAATCAGTTAGCCATACAGCATAATTACGATGGGTTACTTTTTATAGGTGATCCGCATTTATCATCAAAGCGAATAGGAAGAAGAATTGATGATTACACAAATACTGCTCTAAATAAACTAGAGCAGGCTTTTGATACTGCCTATGATAATAACTTACTGCCTATCATTTTAGGTGATTTATTCCACAGAGCTAATGATACTGACCCTACTCTACTAACAAAACTTTTTGAAATCATACGAAAAAGACCTATAGAAATGCTATCTATCGTAGGTAACCATGATATTAAAGATACAACTTTAACGGAAAATACTGCAATGTCTATTATAAAGGCATCGGGTTTAGTTTATGTGATTGACACTCCACAGCCCGTAGTAATTAAAGATTTATGTGTAGTTCATTTTGTGCCTTATGGTTTTGATATACCCAATGAGGTAAGCAACAATTTTAAGCTGCCAAATATAATAATAACTCACCATGATTTAAACTTTGGTATGTATTCAGAGAATATTATAGCACTAAAACCTATCAAAAACTGCCGTGCAGTAATCAACGGGCATTTACATGTAACTCAAAAGCCTATTAAGGTAGGTGAGACAACTTATTTTAATCCGGGCAATATTACAAGGCTGACGTTGGATACAGTAGATCACATACCATCTGTATGGATATGGAGAAAAAATATCAATGATTTAGAAAGAATTACTTTAAACTATCAACCAAAAGAGTTTGTTTTTGATTTTACAGGACGAAATATAGACAAAGCTGAAACTCTTTATACTGCTAATTTTGTTGAGACATTAAAAAAAGATATTGCCAACACAGTGCAAACCCAAGACGGCAGTGTGTTAAAAGAACAAATAGATAAGCTTATTGTTGAAAAAAACACCAACAAAGATGTATCGGCAATAATATACGGCTTACTATCTCAAGCACTAACTGATTAGCGGAGGAATTATGAAAATAACTAACATTAATCCCAATGTTATTAAAGAACTTTTAGAGATTAACCCCAATGCGGCATCTAAAATTAACAACATAGAGAAGTGGGCTAACGGAGAAGATTATCCAACCTACGATGAACTAGTTCATCTCAGCGAGTTATTTAATGTTCCTTTTGGTTATTTTTTTCTAAACAATTTAGAAAAATCTTGTTCTTATTCTTTTAGAGGTCTTGATGGTTTTAAAGTAACCACCTGCGACCAAGAAAACTGCCGATGTGATACATGCGGTAAATTATTTAAACTTAATGAGAATTTTATAGAAGTTGTTGTTGAGCTGCCCGATGACTGCGTTAATGAATTCACGCCTTGCGATTTTGTAAAGGTAAAGATTTGCAAAAGTTGTTTAAAAAGATTTTCGAAAGCAATTGAATAAAAAATAAAAGGAGGTAAAAATGTTTAGCGAAAATAAGGCAGAAAAGAGTATAAGTATATTAATAGCTTTTGTTTTATCTATTTTTGGTGTTATATATACGGCTTTAGAGTTAATTTTGCTTCATCATCATTCATCTATTTGCACATCACAAGGCTGCGAATTTGTAAGCAGCTTTGCTGTTTTTGGTGAAAATGCTGTTATTTGGCTTGGTATAGATTATTTTGCTCTTTTAGCTTTATATTTGTGGTTTGAATATAGATATGTTTTGCTTGTTACTCTTGGCTTAACCGTTGAAGGTTATTTGCTTGCCTTTCAGTTGTTTATTGTTCATACGATTTGCTACTTCTGCTTAGGTGTATTTTTTTTAATTTTTACTATTTCTTTAGTTTTATTATTTGGTAAAAAAATGCCATTTTATCAATATTCATATCTATTTACAATTTTTTTTATAGTTTATATGATTAGAGTGCCATATGTTGATTTGTCTCAAGGTAATAATTATTTATTTTATTCACCTACTTGTCCACACTGCCATCAAACTATTGAATACTTAAAACAGCACAAAATAAATGTAAATCTTGTAAATGCCGATGATTATAAATCTTTTTTAAACAGCTTTGGTATAAATCAAGTTCCATGCCTTGTAGCTAAAGATAAAACCGGAAATTTGCATATTATTGTAGGCGAAAGTGAGATTGAAAAGTATTTTATTGAAAAAACTGATGTTCAGAAAATAGAGAATAATGATAGCAGCGATCAAATTTTACATAATAATCGTTTGTTTAATAGTACTGCACCAACACATCAACAAATAAAAAAAGACAAGGCAAATAAAAATCTACAAAAAACAAATAATGCTGTAAACAGCAATGAATCTAAAAAAGATAATGGATTTTTGGAAAACTACGGCATACCACAGTCTAATAACCCACAGGCTTGTACAATCGGGAATGAACACTGCGATTGATTTTCTCTCCCAACCTGCACTTTTTGCATTATATGAAAGTAAATTTTTGGGGGCGTTTGCGTGAACTACTTTAAAACATTCTTTCTAATGACATTGCTAACTTTATTACTGGTTTTTGTAGGCAAGCTTGTTGCAGGTCCAAAAGGCATGCTTATCGCTTTATTGTTAGCTGGAGTTATGAATTTCATATCATATTACTTTTCAGATAAAATTGTATTAGGTTCTTACCATGCCGCTGAGGTTTCACCTCAAGATGCACCACAACTTTATTCTATAGTTGAATATTTAGCACAAAGAGCAGGTTTACCTACCCCAAAAGTTTACATAGTGCAAAGCGATACTCCAAACGCTTTTGCAACAGGTAGAAATCCAGAGCATGCGGCAGTATGCGTTACAACAGGAATATTACAAATACTCGATGCAAATGAGTTAGCTGGCGTTTTAGGTCATGAACTTACACATATCAAAAATAGAGACATTCTTACGGGAACCGTTGTTGCCACAGTGGTAGGTACAATTGGTTATTTGATGTGGATGGCCCAGTGGGCTGCTACGTTTGGTGGGTTTGGAAATGCCGGGAATGATAGAAGAGCCAATAATATGGTTGTGTTAATAATTGCTGCAATATTAGTGCCTATGATGGCAACTGTAATTCAGTTAGCTATATCAAGACAAAGAGAATATGCAGCCGATAAAGGCGGTGCGGTTCTTTGTGATAATCCTTTGTATTTAGCTAACGCTTTAAGAAAATTAGATTATATGAATAAAGCAATACCAATGCCTGCTGCACCTTTGTCTCAATCCACCGAGCACATGTTTATAGTAAATCCATTTGCAAGAGGCGGATTTTTAAGAGATTTATTCAGCACACACCCATCAACAGAAAAAAGAATTGAAAAATTAGAATCTTTACTTAAGGAGGTTTGACAATGTGGTTTTCTAAGAAAAATCAGCAGGTTCAGGAACAAAAAGTACAGGACAATGATAATTTAACTAAGGAAAGAATAGCAAGAGCTAATGCAATTGGAAAAATAGTGGATAAAATTTCAGAAAAATATTTTATTCCAAAAAAAGACATTATTAGAATTTTTCTAGATTTTTTTAGTATGTCTACGAATGATATATTAAGCAAAAAAAGCGCTAACGGTTATAGTTCTTTATTTAATGAAATTAAAAGTGAACAAAATGATAATTTGATTTTTCGTAATGCCAAAAGTAATTTAAGTAGGTTGTTTAACTCTTCTGTTTCAACAGATTGGCTTCTTAACGATTTGATCCGTGACAACACAACTTATGCTGTGCTTGGTGAAAATAAAATAGGTAAAAGTTATTTTGCTTTGCAGCTTGCATTATCATTTATTTTACAAAAAAGCTTTTTATCTGATTCATATTTTTGGAGATTTAACCGCAATAAACGGGTTCTTTATGTTACATCTAATTTAGAAAGCCCGATGTATGTAATTAAAGAACGCATATTTGAGATCGCAGATTTTTACAAAATTTTCTTTGATGACCTTAATACGATTTTTCGTAACTTTGAATTAGTTAATAATATCGGTAATTTGTTTGCTTATAAACAAACAAATGTTTTTGATGATAATATTGTGCCTACCGATAATTTTGAAAGATTAAAACAATACATAATAGACAATAAAATAGAACTTGTTATAATTAATCCAGCACAATATTTTTTTGATTTTTATATTGGCTATATTGGTTGGAGTGAAAATACATTTGCAAAAATATATCAATATTTTTCTTCAATAAAGGCTACTTTTTTATTAGTTTTTGATACACATTATCCTAACGATGAGAAAACCTTTCAAAACTGCAAGCATAGAATTGATTTTTATCGTGATAATAAGGACAATAATGTTAAAATTCATTTTTTTAATGGTAATAATCGTTCTAAAAAGTTTTTGTTATCTAAATATCCTTTTAAAATAATTGATTCTGATGATAAAAAACCAAACAGCGAAACCGAAACATTAAGCTGTTTGCTTAATGTTTTTGAAGCTACAAATATAGACGAAGATAAGCCGTTTAAACCTAAATTTAGAGATGAGATATATAACAATAATTTATCAAATAAGAACGAACCAGAAGGCATAGGTATGTATGAGCAGCATCTTATTGATGGGCTTAGGCTTAATGGAATAAAAGCAGATTTTATACCTTACAAAACAAAAGATGCTTTTAATAAAGAGTTTAATAATAATACTGCCAAAAATAATGAAATAATTAATAAATCTTCTAAGCCAAAACCTACTAAACCAAAAAAAAGTTCCAATAAACAAAACAAAAACAAGGAGGTATTTTGATGAAAAAAACATTATTTTTCGGCTTTATCGGTATTGTGCTTTTTACTATGGCTTTTTTAAGTTTGGGTTATTACAGTGATTCTAGTGCTGTCACGAAAGTTATAAAACCACAGTATAATTTGCAGGTTGTAGATTTAACCGCTAAAAACATTAATCCTAACTCTTCATACAAAACACTCAAACTTTCAGATTTTAAAGGCAAAACTGTTTTGCTTAATTTTTTTGCTACTTGGTGTCCACCTTGTAGAGCAGAAATTCCTGCAATTGTTAAATTTGCCAATAACCACAAAGATAATTTTGTTGTTATTGGTGTTAATATGTCTCAAGGCACTGGACAGGATATACAAAATTTTATAAAAGAATTCGGCATTAAATATCCTATTATTGAAGGGAACATACAGATAGCTTCAAATTACTCAATAATGGGCTTACCTACAAGCCTTGTAATTGATCCAAACGGCAGGTTAGTAGCAACTCAAATTGGCGAAGTTAATGAAGCATTTTTAAACAATGTACTCAAAAAATAATCTCCAACCTGCACTTTTTGCATTAATTAGAAAAAAATTTGGAGGTTTTGAATGAAAAAATTTGCCACTTTTGTAATAAGCTCCTCTTTGGCGTTGTTTTTGTTTAGTACAAGTTCACATGCATCGGAGTTTGACAGCCCAGATTTTAATTTTAAATGTAGCTCTTATCAACAGCCACAAAAACCACAACTACCACCATTTGCAACACTTGATAACGGCGTTTTGTCTATAGGCACTAAAATTATCGTTAAAAAAGTGCCAACCCCAAATCCTTACTTATCAACTAATCACTCTATAATTATTCCAGAGAATGACGGTATCTTTGTTGTTGACGACAAGACTCCATCACCTGCTCCATTACAGCGAACTGTTCTTTACAAACAAATTCAAACAAACGGAATACAAACAAACAAAACAAACGAAACAAACAACATACTTAGCAAACAAACCCAAACAAACGAATTCAAACAAACAGGAGTTCAGCCTTGACCCGTTACTCTCATCTATGGCTTGGCTCTCTTGCCGCCTTTGATGTTTTTAACCCGCAGTATGCAGCCGACAAGCGATTAGCTATGCTCTGCACTTTTGCCTGCATTGCGGGTTCAGTTATTCCAGATATTGATATTAAATGGAGTGTGGATATGAAAACAAGAACTTTTATGCCTTTTAACAAACGTACTCTTTTATCTAACCATCGTGGTTGGACCCATCATTTGTTTTTGATTATATTTTTAGCTGTAGTAGGTTTTTTTATTCAAAATCAGTTTGCACAGTCTATATTTTTAGCCTTTACTCTTGGTGTTGTGATTCACGATTTTACTGATATGTTTTCTCCTTTAGGTATTCCTTATTTTAGATATCAAGACCGCATTCATTTTACTCTTTACAAAACAGGCAAATTGTCTGAGTTTGCTGTTGTTTTGATTGCAAGCATAGGACTTATAGTATTATCGCCATTCTCTGTTTTTGCTTATCAGGGCTATTACGATAATAACGCAGCGCTTCAAAAAGCTTACCAAAAAGCCCTTGAGCTTAAACAACAGGAAGAGGCTCTTAAAAACAATAAAAAGCTTCAAGAGCACCTTAAAAATAACATATTAATTTATCAAAACAACAATACTACCCAGCGTGCTAACAGCATGGCTAAGGAGTCTTATAAAGCATTTCAAGGCAGGCAGAAAGAAATTCAAGAAGATATTACAACTTTTGCCAATCAAAACAATATTGATGTTGCTAACTTGATGCCTCAGAAAGGCAATCAAGTGCTTGCGTCAAACTCCTATATTTACATTTTTATGAGTACATCAGTACCTTTTGAGGTTTGGAGAAATTATGCACTTGCTATTAATAAATTAAGACACGAAGGTCAAGGTAACATAGCTTTAGTTTTGCGTGGTTGTATAGGCGGTTGCACTAAGGTTATGCCTACAGTTAAGTTTGTTCAAAAAGTTCTTACTTCAGGCAATACAAAACTGCTTGTTCCTGTGGTAATAGATCCAACTTTGTTTAATATGTTTAACATTCAAAGAGTTCCTGTTTTTGTTTATGCAAAAAATGTCAATGCTGTAAACCCAGAGATTACTCCAGGCGCACCGCATAACCTAAAAAACTCTGTTACTGCATATAAAGTTGTAGGTGATTGGGATTTTAAATACGCTTTAGAAAAAATATATTCAGAAAGCAGGGACCCAGCGATAATGAAATTATACAATTTGCTAAACAAAAGCTGGTTCCAAAAATAATTAAAAAATAAGGAGGTGTGTTATGAAAATGCAGACAATTAAACGTGCAGCTGCATTAATTCTTATTATATTGTTGTTTGCTTTATTTGTATTTTTGCTAATTCCTAAAAAATCCTACTGCGGTGAGTTTGCCGCACAAGGCAGCAGGTCATACTGGCGTATTACACCTGAAGAAGACCTATGTTTTACAAAAGCGGCATCTATGTATCAAGTGCCTGTAAATGTTTTAAAAAGCATAGCTAAAGTTGAGTCTGGCTTTAATCCATATGCCTTAAATGTAAACGGTGCATCTTATATGCCTAAAGACCAAAATCAGGCTTGGTCTATTATTAGAGCAAATTACGGAAAAAGCATAGATATAGGTATTATGCAGGTTAATACATCGTGGTTTAAAAAGCTAGATATCCCTTATTGGTATGGCTTAGATGCTTGTTATAACATCATGCTTGGTGCATATGTACTGCGAGAGAAAATAAATAGATTTGGTAATAATTGGTACGGTATAGCAGCATATCATTCTGCAGAATACTACAGAAACAACAGATATGCTTGGATGATTTACGATAATCTAAAAAAAATTGAAAACAATGGTGGATAAGGAGGTTTACAAATGCTCGGTAACGCTTTGAAGAGTTTTTTACAACTAGAAGATATTAAATCGGTTACAAACGAAGATTTGAAAAGGTATTTTGATTACGATCATCTATCAGATTACTTAATGCCTATAAGCTACGATAAAGACAATGAGCTGTTTATCCTTGAAGACGACTATATTGCTTTTGGTTTTTTGGTAGGTATAAAGCCTTCTGTGGGCGTTGATACTTTAAACTTTATTGAAAACGGTATATATCAGGACCCGTCAATGCCTGAAAATACTATTATACAGTGGTCGCTTTGGGGCAGTGATTTTTTAGAGCCACTTTTGGATGCATATATTAAACAAAAAGATATAGATAATGAAGAAGTGGTCCAAATAGCTCAAACTTATGCTGAGTTTTTAAAACGAAAATCGCAAGAGCCGCTGCAGGACGATTGGCGTGTACCTGTTAGAGACGCCATTTTGTTCTTAACGGTTAAAGTACCGTTTAACTTTAAAACAATAGAAAACGATGTTGAATATGCACAAAAAGTTCGCAACGTAACCCACTTAAAAAGTAGTATTTTTGGAACACTTACACAAGGTTCATTTAATCCTATGGTAATGACAGCCGAACACTATGTTTTATTTGCTAAACTTTTACTAAATCCTGGTCATGCCTTAGAAGACAGTGTTTTTGAATATGACGATAGATTTGAGCTTAGAGACCAAGTTGTAAATAGAGATACAGTATTAAGCCAAAACGAAGAGTTTGGTTTAATTAAACTTGATGGTTTATACGGCAAGGCATTAACAGTAAAAAGATATCCAAGAGAGTTTACGGTTGCTGAGACAAGAGAATGGGTAGGCTCAATTAGGCACCTAAACAGAAACCAAATCAACACAAAGTTTATTTACTCTTTAATCATGCGAAAAATGACTGAAAAAGAAAAAGGTTCTTTAATGGTTAAAACTGAAACCATTATGAAGCAAAAGGGCTTTTCTGCACTGTCAAGAAAACTTGCAGAAAGGCAGGAAGACTGTGTTCTTTTAGCACAAGAAACTGAAGGTGGTCAGCAGTTGTGGAAAAGCCTACAGATATTTTACTTATATGATAGAGATAAAAAATATCTATTAGACTCCATTAGAACACTAAGGAATATGCTTCAAACTCAAAACGTTGAGCTGCAAGAAGAA
>Ga0078972_1011112_pt1 | contig 16334 bp, 14 predicted proteins | sample YelNatPaOPGAMG01_FD_67568 | JGI IMG/M metagenome (GOLD analysis project Ga0078972, IMG submission 67568) | Hot spring thermophilic microbial communities from Obsidian Pool, Yellowstone National Park, USA - OP-RAMG-01 (SPADES assembly) (version 2) | ecosystem: Environmental > Aquatic > Thermal...
GCTATTGAACGAGAGCTGAAAGGGCCGCTTTTGTGTCTCACCCACCGCCTCTCCACCTCCGCACCGCCCCGATCACATCCAAACCCGCGTCCCTCAGAGCTTTCGTTGCTTTTTATCAAATCGATAGTTCACTGAGAAAATGGAAATCCGGATTAAAGTAACCAATTCGAAACGAACGACGGGGCGGCCGGGGCGCCGGGCGCCCGGGCTGCGCGTGGTCAGGCCAGCAGCACCGCTATCAGGCCCGAGACGAACACTCCGTCGAAGGTTCCCGCGCCGCCTATAGAGGCGATGGGTGCGCGCAAGTCGGCGACAATCGGCAGGTTGAAGATGTCGGCGCCAAGAAGGCAGCCGAGCGTTCCGGCGACATAGGCGATAACTGGCGAGCGTTGGCGGTCAATAAGCGATGCCAGAATCGCCGCGAGGATTCCCGGAAGCAGAGTGGGTACCGCGATCCCGACTCCGGGAACCGCCTGCGAATATCTGTACACGACGACGCTGACCGCGGCGGTAGCCAGCGCGATCTTGCCAGGTATCCGGCTCCGCCAGAGCAGGTACATGCAGACGAGTAGAGGAATGAGTGCGCCGCCGAGGTTTATAGCGATCACGGTCCGATCCCTGTAGACAACGCGCGGCACTACGTAGGGAATTCCCCAGAACCTTACGATCTGATCCTCGATGATCCGCTGGGCCGGAATCTCCGTGATCGGCAGGTTTATGTAACTCCCGAAGATCATCGCGAGCATGAGTATGCTCACGACACGATGAGAAAGTCCCAGCCGTTCATACGCTACCTGGATGAGTCCGATCTCGATAAATATGAAGATCGCGACCAGGAGCAGCGTAAAAAGACCGAGTGTCGGACCAGTTACCGGCGGGTACATAAAACGCGACTTTTACCGCGTCCGAACGCTCGGATCCAGACGCCCGCGCACATGGCTCGCGCGAAAGGATATCGGCAGGTGAGAAGACGATGCGGTCACATACAAAATATCTTACCATGAACGTCCCCAAGCGGATGGATTTCATCAATATAACCTCCGAGGTGGAGAAGGCGGTTGCGGAAAGCGATATCCGCGAGGGACTCTGCCTGGTGAATGCGATGCATATCACGGCCTCGGTGTTTATCAATGATGACGAACCGGGTCTTCACGAAGACTACCAACGCTGGCTCGAATGGCTGGCGCCGTTCGACCCGAGCCCCGAGCGCTACCATCATAACCGCACGGGCGAAGACAACGGCGATGCGCATCACAAACGCCAGGTCATGGGCCGCGAAGTGGTCGTCGCGATAACCGGCGGAAAACTCGACTTCGGTCCGTGGGAGCAGATCTTCTATGGAGAGTTCGACGGACGCCGTCCCAAGCGGGTGCTGATCAAAGTGATCGGCGAGTGACTGCGTCGATGCGTACGGGCGCGTTTTCGGACGTGGCCCCTAAGGTCGCGTTGCGGATTTCCTCTGATGCGCGGACGGCATGGTGATAGAGACGGCCGAGAGGGCAGGCCGGGCCGCGCCCCTCTCCGGTCGCCCCAGGCAATCTCGACGTTACGACCGGCTCGTTGCGTCGAGTTCGAGTATCCTGCAAGCGCCGGCAAGACTGAGAGCGTCGTTGGTGCCGTCCTCGATTAGCGAGGCGCGGGCGTCGCGGAAGAGTTTCTCCAGCGGATACTCCTTGCTGAGACCGTTACCGCCGAAGATCTGGAGCGCGTCGCTCGCGACTTCGAACGCCGACTGGGTACAGAACGTCTTGGCCGCTATCGCGTGCTCCAGTGAGGGGAGCGGCGCCGATTGGTTGTAAACCATCGTGGCGCGCGACAGCGTGCGGCATGCTTCGACCTTGGTGAACATGTCGAACAGACGCTTCTGGACGAGCTGATGCTCACAGATAGGCTTGCCGCCCTGAATTCGTATTTTGGAATAGGCCAGCGCCTCCTCGTAGGCCGCCCGCGCGACGCCCGTGAACGCCGCTGCCATCGAGGAGTTGGCGCCCGCCAGCGTCCGCATCAGCGCCATTTCATAGACGTCGGGTCCCATCAACATGAAGCGGCGCGGGATCCTCACTTCGTCGAAGAAGATCTCGCCCTGGTTGAGAGCGCGCTGGCCGAGCTTGTTGAGCGGTTTGCCCTTGCTCACGCCGGGCAGGTCGAGCGGCACGAATGCGATTCCGCCGCCCGCCATCCCCTTGGAAGGATCCACGGTCAGGTACGCGAGCGCGTGAGTCGCGATAGTCCCATTGGAGACCCATGACGATTTCTGGCCCGTGATGATGTAATCGTCGCCGTCGCGACGGGCGACCAATTGGCCGCTCACCCGCGCGTCTCTGAATTGGGGCGTTCCGACCACGATCGTATCGGAGCCGTGCTGCGGCTCGGTAATCGCCCAGCATCCAATCATCGCCGCCTTCTTGTCATTCACGAAAGGCTTGACGAAACGCTCGGTCAGTTCGGGGTCATTGAAGGAGGCAAGCGAGGCAAATGGGAAAGAAGCCACCATTATGCCGAGCGCGAGGTCGACGCTTCCCCACGACAACTCCTCAAGCAGAATATGTCGGCCGAGTCCGTCCAGTCCAAGGCCCCCGAGTTCAGGTGGGAAGCCGGCGGTATGGTAGCCGAGCTGATAGGCCTGTTCGAAAACCCGGCGAAGCCGCGAGCCCGGTGCTATCACTTCGTCCGGATTTGGAAGTTTGTCCAGTTCAATTGCCGCCGGACGAAGAACCTCCCTGGCAAAGCGATGCGCGCTTTGGCGGAGCTGCTCGTACTGCTGCGGCAAGTTGAGGTCTAGTTCTCGATAGCTGTCCATGAAACAAATCTCTCCCAAACGCGAGCATATGAGCACGTTGCGTACCGGCGCGGAATAGTTGTGACAAAGGCGTGCTGCGACAGCGCATCCTGGCTCCTTTCGCACCAAAAACCGGCTAACATGACGCCGATAGAACCACGCGCATCTGCTTCTCGAGAGGCTCGCCCTACGGCTGGAGCATCACGCGCTTCCATCCCTTGCCGGTCCGGACGAAAAGTTCGCGCCGATGAAGGCGGCTTGCGCCGCGAACCCAGAACTCGATTCGCTTGGGACGCAGGCGAAAGCCGGTCCAGTAGCTGGGCCGCGGTATCGGCTTGTCGCCGAACGAACGTTTTAGCCGAGCGACACGCGCGAGCAGGTCGGCCCAGGTCGCCAGTGGCGCGCTCTGAACCGAAGCGCTTGCGGAAAATTGGCTCCCACGCTCACGACTCGCCCAGTAGCGGTCGGCTTCCTCCTGTGACACTTCTTCAACCGAACCTTCGATTCGCACCTGACGGTCAATCCGGTCCCAGTAAAACGCCATCGCCGCGGAGGGGTTCTCCTTGAGCATCCGTCCCTTCGGGCTGCGCTTGTCCGTGTAAAATACGAAGCCGCGCTCGTCGGCCTGCTTGAGCAGAACGAATCGCACGGCGGGTATTCCATTGGCGCCGGCCGTCGCAAGCGCTGCGATATCAAGCATCGGGTCGTGAGCCGCGCGGGCACGACGGAACCATCGGTTGAACCGGTCGAACGGATTGACGGAATCTCCCATCTTCGAAAGGCCTCCGAGGGAAAGCAAGAAAAGAGCCCGACCCTGACATCGACCGAAAGTCTGTCATCTTTCCTTTTATCAGGCCGCGGACGCCAGAACATGGCGTCCGCCATGGCGGTCCGAAAATCTCGGTCGCGATGCGGGTTGGATTAACGGGTGGGTTCGCGGGTGTCGGCGCCGCAAGACGCAGGCGCCCCAGACCCGCGAGAGGTCTGAAGAAAAATTGGCGCGGCGGCGCTACGCCGCTGGTCAACTATACGAGCGAATACGCCGCGAGCGAGGCTTCAGCGCGCGCCGCGTCCGAACAGCACGACCTTTGAGGTTTGTAGCATGATCTGCAGGTCAAGGGTAAGCGACCAGTTCTTTATGTAGTAAAGATCGTAGGCGAGCTTCTCCCTGGCGTCCTCGATACTGGCGCCATACGGATAACAGACCTGCGCCCATCCGGTCAGCCCCGGCCTTACGAAATGGCGATATTCGTAGAGCGGCATTGCTTCGACTATCTTGCTGACTATTTCAGGCCGCTCAGGGCGCGGTCCGATGAGGCTCATTTCGCCCATGATGACATTCAGAAGCTGCGGGAGTTCGTCGATTCTAAGGCGTCTGATTATCCTGCCCACCCTGGTCACCCTCGGGTCCCCCTGCGCCGCCCACACCGCGCCCGTTGCGCGCTCCGCATCCTGGCGCATCGAGCGGAACTTGTACACGCGAAATACTGTCCCATCGAGACCGACCCGATCCTGCGAATAGAAAATCGGCCCTTCGGAATCCAGCTTGATCGCGATTGCGGTCACAAGCGCTATCGGGAGTGCCAGGATTGCAAGCAATGTCGTCGCGACAAGATCAATCGCGCGCTTGATCGCACGCCGCCATCGCGAGTGCAACGTGCCCCCCGAAGCCAGCAACCATCCTTCGTCGAGCAGCGAAACCGGCAATCGGCCCGTGACGCGCTCGTAAAAGGAATGAAAGTCGAGAACCTCGATCCCCCGCATCCGGCATCGAACCAGCTCGCGAATCGAATCGCAGGAATTCAGGACCACCAGGATGTCCAGCGGACACTGCGCCACGAGCTCGGCGACTGATGACGCAGTACGGATCGGCACTGGATCAGGGCGTCGCAACTGGCTGCGTTCGGGCGTCCGGTCCGGCGACGCCAGTACAGCGTAGCCGAGGAACTTGTAGCCCAGATGGCTTCGGCGGGCGATTTCGTCAGCCACGATCGGGCCGGCTTCACCGATACCCAGCACCATCACTCCGACACGAAGTCGCCCGAAGAGGAAATAGTGTGCGTAGACTCGCCATGCTATCAGCGTAGCCCCAGTGATTATGGCTTCAGATACATAGAAGGGTGTCCCGAAATTCAGGGCAGGGAACACGAGCGCCGCCAACAACAGAAGGAAAGTGACTTCAGCGGTCGCCCCCATGATTGAAGCCACGATCCAATAAGTTGACCGCGGATGGCGCTCGAGTGCGTAAAGGTCCTGGAAATAGAGTGCCCCCAGGTAGAGAAGACCGACGGACGGCGCGACCAGATAAGGTGTGAAGGGCGCCCTGCAAAGCGGACCGTTTCCGATCGATAGCACCCAGACCGTGGCTGCCGAAAGCATGAGGTCTCCGCCCAGAAGCAGGCTGAGCCTGGTGCTAAGTCCTTTCGGTGCAAACATGATGGGACCTCAACAGGATAAATATACCCTGGCGCGTCGGGCGCCCGCCGAATTTCCAGGGGACGCTAAGTCAGGGCGTTGAAAGGCGCGTGCCGGCTTGGCCGGAGGCCATCGGAATGCGGCGAACGGAGCGTCTTGTCCATCGGCTTCTGCCGGTACCTGCTGGTTTCTGATATTCGGCGGACATTGCGCCCTGGTAAACCTTTTCCAGGGTCGCGACCGACAACTCCCAGGAATAGCGTTCCTCGACGAGACGGCGGGCGTTGCGGCCCATCCAAAGCCGCAGGCCGGGATCGCGAAGCAGCCGTAGGACCTGTTCTGCGAACGACGAAGCGTTCTCCGCGATCATCAGATGATGGCCGTCCTGAGCGGCCAGTCCCCCCGTCGAGCGTGGGGTCGCAACCACCGGAGTTCCGCAAGCCATCGCTTCGAGTAGCTTGTTCTGCATCCCGGAACCGGCGAGCAGCGGCGACACTGCAAGGGTTGCTCGCTGTAAATGCTCGGTAACGCTAGGCACGTAGCCGGTAATCTCGACGCCGGGAATTTCGGCGAGCTGACGGACGCGTGGCGGAGGATCGGCGCCGACTATCCGGAAGCGGGCCCAGGGAAGTGAGCGCTTGATAAGCGGAAAAACCTCATTTGCGAACCACACGGCACCATCGGCATTCGGAAAGTAGGCCATCCGCCCGCTGAACACTATCGAACTCCACTCGCGCAGATCCTGCCGATAGCCGAACTCGGACGTGTCCACGCCATTGGGCACGACGTGGATCGACTCGGCCGCGCCGATCGCCCGTTGGTCGAGCGGCGAGCATACGATCACGCGGTCGTAGGCCCCCACGAGCGACCGCTCGTAGCGCCCAAGCCTGCGCGCCTCCCATCGGATAAGCGCCCTGACGGCAGGACGTTCGCGCTCGGCACGCCGGCTGAAATTGAGGGAAAGCGCGTCAACCAAGTCGAGCACGCGAGTCCTTACATTGAGGGCCGACAGTACCGGAGCCATGCGCACGAGCTGCACGTGGGCAAGGTCGTAGTCATTTTTGGATGTCTCGCGGGCCACGATGTCCGCCAGCCGGGCGTCGAACCAATAGAGCGTCTGCGCCGGCAGTCTGCTGAACGGGATCCTGCAAAGCGACGCCAACTGCCTGGCACGCGACACTTCGACAGGGATTATCCGCTCGCAAAAACGTTCCAAGTGCACGAGATGACGCCGCTCGCCTTTATCGATCGGGCTGACCAGGGTGATCCTGTGCCGCTGCGCGAGGAGCCGAATCTGATGATAGGCGCGAAGCCTGTCACCTTGTATCGGCGGATACGGCAGTCGAGCGGTTACGAATAGAATATTCATGGGGATGCGCACGCTCATATGCCTCTACCGTTTGCCGGGCGCATTGCGCCCACGAAAATTCGCCCGCCCGCCGCAAACCTTTGGCGGACAGCGCTCTTTGCATGCTGGTGTCGCTCGCAAGGGCAATCATCGCATCGGAGAGCGCCCGGGCATTGTCGGGATCGACGAGGATCGCCGCGTCTCCGGCCACCTCGGGCACCGCGCCCGCGGTCGAGGCGATTACCGGCGTCCCGCACGACATCGCTTCGAGCACCGGGAGCCCGAAGCCCTCATAGCGCGATGGATAGACGAACATCGACGCCGAGTTGTAGAGCGATACCAGTTCGTCCTCCGACACGAAGCCCAGGAACTTCACGTCCTGCGCCAGCCCGGCGCGTTCGGCAATCCGCGCGAGGCGTGCGGTCGCGCCGTCGGGCAGGCCGACGATGGCGAGCTTATGGCGCAGGTTGGAGCGCCGCCGAAACGCCAAATACGCCATCAATACGGCGTCGGTGTTCTTGCGAGGATCTATTCCGCCCAGTGCCAGTATGAAGCTGCGTTCAAGGTTCCGCCGGGCGCGAACCGCGTTGAGGGCCTCGCTTCCAGCCTCAATGCGCCGGAACTGCGGAGGCGCCGCTTCGTAAGTCACCGTAATTGTCGCGCGCGGAACGCCAAGATACGCCGCGATATCCTCGGCGGAACGGTTCGACACCGTAAGCAGCGAAGCCGCGCGGTGCCGGAGACGACTGACTACGAGCCTGCGATATGCACGGCCGAACCGCTGATAGACCGAGGAACGTCCCCCCAGATACCTCTGCGGCATCAAATACATAACGTCGTGGATCGTTACCACCAGCGCTACCTTCGCGGGTAAGAACAGGGGAAACGTGTTGGCCGGGCAGTGCAGGACATCTATTCGATTCCGCAGCAAAAGGGCCGGCAGTGCGATTTGCTCCTGGACCGCATAGTTGCCGCCCGGCAGACCGACTAGCTTCCAGGTCGCGGGGATCGCTGGAAGAGTTTGTGGATTGCGGGCGTCGGCCGCGTTCACAAAGAGGAAAAATTCGTGGCGGCTCGGAAGCTGCGAGATGCTGCCCATCAAGGAGCAGACGTAATTCCCCATCCCGCGACGGTAAGTTAACAGCCGCGCGTCGATACCTATTCGCATGCGTCGGCGATCCCTCCTGGCGAAGCAGTCACGGCAGGGTTCAGGGGCACTGGGCGAAAGATAAGCAGCGTGACCCGATATGCGTACAGCACCGACAAGTCGGCCAGAAGAAAGAATGCCACTCCCCACCAATCGAGAATGAATAGCGTAAGCAGGTTGGCCGCGGTTATTCCGTAAAAGAGGAAATCCGCCCCGGGGTCTGTGAGGCGGCGATGCAGTAGCGCGGGCAGTGATCCGAGGACGACCGAAAAAAGTAATACGCCGATAAATCCAAGGTGTGCGAATGCCGCCTCGTATCCGCCGGGCAGCACCGAACCGTGGTATGGATAAACGGTGGCGACCCAGCGCTGAAGGCCGGTGAAGACTCCGGACCGTGCGGTGTTCGGCAAAAGATGAAGCAGCAGCTGGAGATTGGAGGCTCCAAAATCGTACGATATTCCGTGCGCGCAATAGGCGGAAAGAATTCCCGCGAAGCCGGAAAATGCGGATTCTCCCTGCTCGTACAGAAGCGCCAGCGGATTCAATGCGTGTGTCTGCGGAAGCAGGTAATACAGGCGCAGCAGCCTGAGATCGTAGGTATGAAACAGATCGGCGAAGTTTCTCAACGTTCCGTACACAAAGACTATCGCCAGCGCCACAATGCTTCCGGCGAGTGCACGAACGCCAAGGCGGCGCGAGACGGAGCGGTAGTGATACAGAATCGCGTACTCGGCGATAGCGACAAGGGCCAAAAACCGGGAGTTGAGCATCAGGAAAAACAGGACAAGAAGGAACAGCCCGTGGTCGACCCACGCGGGCCTGCGACGATACGCGGTCTTGTGAAGAAGCGGCATCTTGCCCCAGAACAGGAGAATCAGCACAAGCGTCTGGCCACCGACCATCGTGCCGGGGTGGTGCAGCAGACGCCGCAATCCTCCGAACAGCATCGCGAGCCCGGCGATCCCGAGCGCCACGACCCCCGCAACTACCGCATACGAGGGCGCCGTTTCGATCTCCCCGCGCTGCGGCTTGCGCAGGTGGTGGCTCTCCGGAGCCGAGCGGGTGAGCGCGTAGCTAACGGCTAGAATCACGAGCGAGGCGGTGACGCACAGATTCGCCATTGTGAAACCGGTCACGCTGATAATCTTCGGCTCGGGCCCGGGATAAAGGATCTCAGGCTGCCCCGAGAGGTCCATCAGGAGGAAAAGCGCCTGACCCTGTACGAGCAGCATGCTCTCTGCGATCAGCGCGAGCAGGATAATGTTGGCGGTCCCGCGCCGGGTTAACTCGATATAGCCCAGGGAGAGAAGCAGGCAGAAGGAAACGAAAAGAAGAGTGTAGTTCAAAGCGGTAACGCACGAACCGGCGTCGCATCCGGGCCGGGGCGGAAGAAACCCCGGACCTTTCCGCGAGTTGCGGCCCAGTAATATCCTGCCTGGCGGTACCGGCCTAAAAGCAGTGCCACCATCGCGGCGCCCGCAGGGCGCGCACAGTGATACGCGACCGTTGCCGCAGGATAGCCGTTCTTTCTGAGAGTGCGTCCGAAACCGACCGAGTAGCAGTAGGCGCGGCGGCGGGCACGCTCGTCATAAACCGCGACGGGATTCGGATGCTGGACGACAAGGTCGGGTTCGTAGTCGATTCGAAACCCGGCATTCAACGCGCGGATCAGCAGATCGCTCCCTTCGCCGGCCGACCACGGCGGCCCCAGGTGTTCGTCGAAGCCGCCAATCGTCTCGAACAACTCGCGGCGAATGAACATCGTGAACTCTACGGCCCTGCGCCAGAGGTTAAAGGGATTGAGACGCGCGGAACGTGCGGGCCATCGCAATTGGCACGGGAGTCCGTGCTGGTCGAGAGCGCGACCGGTAACCGCCGCAAGACGCGGACGAGCGGCGAGCGTGCTCGCCACGCGCTCTAGCAGAGTCGGGTCGCCGTACCAGCAATCATCGTCGGGAAACGTGATCACGTCCCCGCTCGCCGCCCTTAGCCCAAAATTGCGGGCGTGGGAGGCTCCGATCGTGGTCGGCCGCAAGTAGATGATAGGAAAAGCGGCGCGAAAACGCTCGACCGGTTCCAGGAGCCGGCGATCGCGATTCTGGTCGACCACGATCAACTCGAAGTCGGTGAAGGTCTGAGCGCGAAGCGACTGGAAAAACCTTTGCGGCTCTACGGTGCGGCCAATCGTTGGCATAACCAGTGACATCTTCATCGCGAGCTCTCCACGCCATGAATATCCAATCCAGGCTGTCCGCCTGATTGATCATTCGGTGCGCCGCGAATCGACTGCGACGATCAGCAAGGTGGAAAGAAACGCCGAAACGAGTGCGGCAAGGATACAATCCAGGAGGATCCGTGGCTCGTAAGGAGTATCGGGCACGACGGGCGGCTGGATGACCGTGAACGCGAAATCCGCATCAACGTCGGCAAGATCTCCGCGCTCGATCTGTGCGGCAACAAGGCCGTACAGTCGCTGCTGCAGGAGAGCGTCGGAAGCGCTGCGAGCCTGGCGGCGTAGCGCATTGGCAGCGAGGCGCGCATTTCGCATTTCGGCGCCGCGGAGCCGGGTGCGCAGGTTCTGAATGTACAGTTGCAGGATGACGCGCGCACGTTGCGGGCTTCGATCGATGAAGTTGAGGACGAGATTGCCAGTCGCCGAATCGTATCGACTGCTGAATCGGCCGAGCATCACGCGGTACAGGTTCCACGGAGAGCGATCCGTGTGAAACGGCCATATTCTGGACGGCCGGTCCTCAAGGTCACTCGTGAGGTTGTATTGTGAAATCAGCCTGGAGATGAAGGAGTAGCTGGTTAGAATCGAGGCGAACTCCTCAGCCCTCGCGCTGACCCGCTGCTGCTGCAGAGGCGCAGACAGGAGGGAGACCGCGCCGGTCATTCCCGCTAAACGGCTGATCGCCGCCTGGGGATCCGCCGGGCGCAAAACGGCAATGGCACGGTAGCGGGGCGTCTCGATACAGCTGGTAACAGCAAGCGTCAACAGCGTTGCGCACAGGACCGAGAGGGCGAGGAAGTTTCGGTGCGACTTAATTATCTGCCAGTAGAGCAGCAAACGCGCGCCTTCGTCGAGGCCGTCGGTCGAAGGCGTCGGTTGTACAGTTGGCCACCGGTCGGCGGGGCCGCCATCCGCAAGTTCCATCGGTTCAGCGAAAGGTTTCACTTGCAGGGGGGACAAGGCGCCTGCTGAGTTGCACGGAAGGGCAAGTATGCAGAACAAAAAGGTCTTGCGCGCGTCGATGACCAGTAAAGGCCATGCCCTCCGATGAGCGTCCGCCGGTCCGCTCTATCAGCTTTACGGGGATAGAAACCGGATAACTATATCTGTGCGACGGGGGCATATCCCGACCAGGGAGAGTGTGCGGTAGTTGGCAGAGTGAATCAAGGGTGAGAATTGAGTGAGTAGTAATGTGCGTAGCGTCACACGACAGCGCATAATCAGGCGCGAATTGTCGAGCCAGGAGTGGACGACTCGTGCGGAAAAAGTGAGTGCAATCAGCTTGAGTGGCTGCAGGTTTCGGCGATTGGAGCCGAGGCTGCGGGCCTCTCGCGCGGGTATTCGTGGCCTCGCAAACGGAAGGCTGTCCGCACAGCCAACAGCCGCACGGATACGTGCGGGATGTCGTATCCGGGTACGCCAGGGCGGGGGCTTGAACCCTGGGTCCGGACGGGCGGCGGGTGAAAGGAGCGCCTGGCCTGACCGCCCAAGGATCGATGGGGCCAGGCGGACCTGTTTGATCTGTCGCCTACTTGTGCAAAACTACGCCGTCGTTAGCGCCTTCAGGCAGAGCAGAAATTCGGAAAATGGCTGAGGATTTCAGGCTTCCCGATTTCATAGCGGTTGGTCCGCAACGCACGGGCACGACGTGGCTTCACGACGTGCTTCAGGGTCATGTTGGGCTTCCGCGCGGGACCAAGGAAACGGATTTCTTCACCAAGAATTACTCGCGCGGGATTGAGTGGTACCGGGAGTTCTTTCGTGGTTATGCGAAAGAGGTTCCGGTCGGCGAGATTGATCCCAACTACTTCAGTTCCGAACAGGCGCTCGAACGAATCGCGCTGCACATTCCGCGCGCGAAAATAATCTGCTCGTTCCGGGATCCTGTCGAGCGGCTGTATTCGTCATATCGGGTGATGCGTCGCGACGCCTGGACTCGTGTCGGCTTCGAAGAGACGATCGCCACGAACCGGGTGGTGAAGGAATCTACGCGCTATACGCATTATCTGCGGAGATGGCAGGAAAGCTTCGGAGCCGACCGGGTTCTCGTATGCCTGTACGACGATCTGGTGGCCTCGCCACAGGCGTATCTGGACCGTATCTGCGAGTTTATCTGCGGACCCCGTATATTGATTGAGGGGCGCCCGCTTGCAACCGAGCGGGTCAACACCGTGGTGCAGGCGCCGCGAAGCCGCAAGCTTGCGCAAAACGCGCGCAATGCGCGCGACTGGATGCGGGTGAATCGATGGCATCGCACGAGCAAGTTGCTCGACCGGCTTGGCGTCTGGCGTTTCTGTTTCGGACGTGGAGAGGAGTTTCCGCCGCTTGCTCCCGAAGTTGACGCGCGCCTGCGGCGCGAGTTTCTTGCCGAGATCGAGGAGTTCGAGGAACTGATCGGCCGCGATCTGTCGGGCTGGAAGCAGGGGCCTTACGAGAAGCGCGCTGCCGGATAGAGAAACTCGCGCATCAGTTGAAATGTCGATCTTCGGCGGCGGAGATCGCGCGTGATGTCCCCGTCGCTATGCAGGCAATATCGTGTATCTGCAAACCTCCGACCGAGACCTCGCAACAACTTCAGGCCGTGAAGCGCGACCGGCGCTCACGGTCGGGAGCTGTCCGACCGGGACCGCCGCAGGCGCACACGCGCGGGGCCTTCGCTGATGGCGCGCGTGTCGGTAATAATCCCGGTGTTCAACGCCGAGAAGACTGTCGAGCGCGCGATTGAAAGCGTTCTGGCGCAGGTCTTTTCCGATTTCGAAATAGTTGTGGTGGACGACGGCTCGCGCGACCGCAGCCGCGAAATTCTCGCCCGCTATCGGGATCGAATAACCGTTCTTGAACAGCGCAATCGCGGTCCCTCCGCCGCGCGCAACCTCGCGATTTCCCGCTCGAGCGGCGAGTACCTGGCCTTTCTCGACGCGGACGACTGGTGGGCGCCCGGGATGCTCGCGCGGATGGTTGCGGAACTCGACGCCGCGCCCGCGTGCGCGATGGCCTACTGCGATCTTGAAATCGTGGACGCCAACGGAGAAGCGCTCAATACCTCGCTGGTCGGCGCGCGGCGCGAGCTGCCTCCCACCCTCGACGACATGCTGCATGCGCTCTGGCCGATCATGCCGAGCGGCGTAGTGATGCGCCGCAGCGCGCTCGAAGGGGCTGGCGGATGGCCGGAGCAATTGACTGCGTTCGAGGATGTTTACCTGTGGCTTCGGATGCGTGAGCAGGGGAATTTCATCTACGTACCAGAACGGCTGGCGGCGTGGCGTTTCTCGCATTATCCGGTCGCGCTGAAGGCGCCCGGCGGCCAGGAGCGCGCGGGACAGGTTTTTCGCCGGATGGTTCGCGAACGCTACGGCGTCGATCCGATTCGCCACGTGAGAGGACGAAGACGCGCACCGCGAAGTATCCTCGGCTATATCGGGCTGAGTGCGCTTGCGGCCGGTGACCGGGCGCGCGCCCGGCGCGCGTTTGTGTGCGCGCTCAGGTTCGATCCGCTGCGAGCGAAGAATTATCTGCGACTGGCAAGGACCTTTCTTCCTGTCACCGTCGCGCGCCGGCTGTCCGGCCGAAGCCGCAACGAGTCCGTGTGATCGGCGCGCAGCTTCAATTCGGAAGTCCTTCGGCTCCAGCGCTTGACCTGAACGGCGCGCGCGGTCGCGGATTTCAGCGATTGCGCCGCGTCCCCAAGGCGTCACGTAAAAGCCCGGGTGCGTGATTCCCAACCTTGACCTGGCTCGCCGCTGCGCATGTAATGCGCCTACAGAGATAAGGACAGCGTCGCCCGGTGCCTGCCGCCTTCCGACGTATGGAAGACTGAGCGACCGATCCTTGAAGGAGGGTCTATGGGCCAGATCACCGGAGCCGAGCTCCTTTTGCGATGCCTGGTCGGCGAGGGCGTGAAATTCATTTTCGGATTGCCTTCGCCGGAGGTCGATCCGCTGCTCTCCCAGCTCGAACAATACAAGGTGCGATTCGTCCCCGTTCGTCATGAGGCTGCGGCTGTTCATATGGCCGAAGGTCTCTACAAGACGACCGGGGCGGTGGCGGCGGTGCTGGGTAATCCCGGTCCCGGTTCGGCGAATCTTCTGCCCGGCGTGATTACTGCGCGGCATGAAGGCGTGCCGGTCGTCGTCATCACGGCGCAACACGGCCTCGCGATGGTCTATCCGTCGCCTCCCTCGACGTTCCAGGGACAGGATCAGCTCGACGTTTTCAAGCCCGTGGTCAAATGGGGCGGGCCGATCTTCTCCTTCGAGCGCATCCCCGAGGTGGCCCGGATTGCGTTCCGCGAGATGTGGACCGGCAGGCCGGGCCCGGTGCATCTGGAGGTGCCCGCACCGATCATGTACGCGACGGGCGACGAAGCGAGGGTTTCGATCCTCGCGCCGGAAAATTACCGTGCCGCAGGCCCGCAACCCTCGGAGGCGCAACTCGCCGAGGCCGCGGCGATGCTCGCCGACGCCGAGAGGCCGATTGTCATCTCGGGTGCGGGCGTCGATCGCGCCGGTGCGAACGCGGCTCTGCTTGCGCTCGTCGAGCGCCTCAACTGCCCGGTGATAAGCACGATGGCCGGGCGCTCGTCGGTACCGCTCGATCATCCGAACTTTCTCTACGGCTACAGCGCCGCCGCCGACCTCGCTCGCCGCGAGTCGGACGTTATCCTCGTGGCGGGCTCGCGAATCGGCAACCTGGACACGCCCTACAACAAGTACTGGGGCGATCCGTCAGGTCAGAAGCTCATCCAGATAGACATCGATCAGCGCAATATCGGTGTCACGCGGCCGGTTGCGCTCGCCATAGTTTCCGACGTGAACAAGGCGCTCGAGGGCATCCTTCGAATACTCGACGGCAGGCCAATTCAGCCGAAGAGCGGGGCGGACCTCGCGCGTTATCGCGAAGCCCACAGCCGATGGCGCGACGAGCGATTCACGCCGATCGCCGCCTGGCGCGGGCCGGGTATCCATCCCGCGCATGCGATGCAGGCAGTGGGAAAAGTCTTCGGCAGCGACAGCATCTACGTCACCGACGGCGGCAACACGAGTCTCTGGGCGCATTGGTTCCTGCCCGCGACGAAGCCGCGCTCGTACCTGAACATCCTGGAGCTGGGGATGCTCGGCACGGGGATTCCGTCCGCAATCGGCGCAAAGCTCGGCAACCCGGCGCGCCAGGTGGTATGCGTCACGGGTGACGGCGCGGCGGGATTCAACTTCATGGAGATGCAGTCGGCTGCGCGCGAGGGCCTCGGGCTCACGACCGTGGTTTTCGCCGAAGGCTCGTGGACGATGGAGGAGCCGAACGAGCGGATGCTCTACGGGCGGACGTTCGGCACCGCGATGGGCACGGTGCGATGGGACCGGGTCGGCGAAGGCCTCGGCTGCAAGGGCTTTTACGTCGAGCGGATGGAGGAACTGGAATCGGCGCTCGAGCGCGCACGGACTGCCGACGGCCCGGCGGTCGTTTGCGTAAAAACCGACCGCGATGCGAACCTGTCGATTCCCACGGACCTGATGATCCGATTCGCTGAGGTGTACCAGGGGCCGCGATGACGACGCGCCCGGTTGGCGCGCGCAGCCTATACCGGCCTGAAGCGGTCGAACGCGAGCGTCCGGCCGGCGGGGCCGGGCTTCGACAATCCATCAAGGCGTGTCGATTGGAGCGCGTGCATTTTCCGCCGGCGAGATGCCGCGGGATCATCCTCTGTGGATGCTCAGCGCTCGTGTTTTGGCGCAAGTTCGTCGAGCAGCGATTTCGCGTCTTTCAGATCGGCGGTGTCGAAGCCTTCGGTGAGCCGGTTGTAGATTTCGGCGAGTATCGTGCGCGCCCCGCCGCGACGACCTTGCTTTGCGAGCAAGCGGGTGAGACGCATACCAACGTGCCGCTGACTTCGCGCCAGCGGTTCGCCGCGCGAACGAAGTTGTCCACCGTGCAGGATCTGGAAAAAAACGAGCCGGTCGAGATGCGACCGGCCTCGTGCGTGTCCAGTTAAACGCAGGCGCTGTCCACTCAGCCGCTCTTGCGCCATCCGTTGCGGCTCCGCGCATCCGAAAGCCCGTAGCGCGCCAGCATCCGGTACACGGTGTAACGCGAGACGCCGAGCAGGTCGGCGGCGCGATGGCAGTTGCCGTGGGTCGCGTCGAGCGCCCTGAGCAGCGCTTCCTTCGAGGCGGCACGGATCGCGCCGTCAAGGGAAAATTCGGAAGGCCGCTCGCGATCGGAGCGCATATCAGCCGCTTCGTCGTGTTCAATCGTCTCAGGTCGCTCGTTCGAGGCGGCTTCCGAGGTGTTGTCGAACACGCTATCGGGGAGTTCGGCAAGGGAGATGCGGTCGGAGTCGGCGAGCAGTACTGAGGACTCGATGGCGTGGGCGAGTTCGCGGACGTTGCCGGGCCAGCTATGGGCGCACAGGGCTTCG
>Ga0078972_1011113_pt1 | contig 16333 bp, 11 predicted proteins | sample YelNatPaOPGAMG01_FD_67568 | JGI IMG/M metagenome (GOLD analysis project Ga0078972, IMG submission 67568) | Hot spring thermophilic microbial communities from Obsidian Pool, Yellowstone National Park, USA - OP-RAMG-01 (SPADES assembly) (version 2) | ecosystem: Environmental > Aquatic > Thermal...
GGGAGGTGAACTTTCTATGAAGAAAGCGTCAACGATCTTATTTTCGGTGTTCTTTGTATTTTTTCTAACGGCTTGTGCTACTACAAGTACACAACAACAGGCTCAGAGTTATAGGTATCTTACAGCGGGTTATAATTTGTTGACAACTATTAACACAGTTACTTATCAATTACTAACTAATTCTAAGATTACTAAAGCGGATGCAACTGAAGTACTCAACCTTACTAGGGCTATGCGAATGCAATTAGATGTGGCTGCTAATGATTTGAAAACAGGTAATACAACTGCTGCAAATGTAATTATATCGCAAATCTCTACGTTGTCAACTAATTTGTTAACAATGGTGAATCCTACAACTGGTAAAATTGATTTATCTAAACTCGCAACGTTACAAGGTTTGTTACCTATAACATCTACACCTAATGTAACAAATTCTACAAATTCAACCCTAGGAGGTAAATAATGGGAAATGCAATTCAAATACTATCTCTTCTTATTCAGCTCTATCCTGAACTCCAACCGCTAATTCAAAGTATAATAACTGATTTAACCGCTGATCCAAATGCTACTATTACACCAGAGCAATTAGATGCACTAAAAACTGCACTGACTAATGCAAGACAAGCGGATATTAATTCAGAGAATCAATTGCAAAACCTAATTCAGTCTTAGTGTTAAAAGAAAAAATAATAAGAATGCCTTTGTAGGCATTCTTATATGTATAATTTATTTTAAGGAGGTCTATGTGATAATTACCTCGAACTTTAATGTTACTTCATCTAAGCTGTATACGTCTAATAATACTTTTAGTCCTGATGGTTTGTTCTCAGAAGTTATTTTTGGTAATACTAAATCGTTTACTTGTCATTGTGGGAAGACTCATTCTGTTGATAAGTTTGGTACTAGATGTCCTGATTGTAATGTTCTTCTTGGTCCTTCATCACTAAGAAGATATGTTGTTTCTCGTATTGAGTTTCCCTTTAAAATTGTTCATCCATTGTTGGCTCTTTATAGATTGCCTTATACACTATTAAACAAGTTAAGAAAAGAGTCAGTATTAACTACTAACACATATGAAGAAATAGAGCAATATTTAATCAACACTTATGATCCAAAGATTAATATACCCCTTTATACACAAGAACTTATAGTTCTTCCACCTACTGTAAGACCTGTATCAAAAGTTGATAAATCAAATATGAATCTTGATAAACTAAATTATGTTTATCTTAATATTCTTACTTTATTAGAGAAGTTTGTGACTATATCTGAATATCCAGATAATTTATTGACACAAGTAAAACAAACCACATTGAATTTAACAATTCAAGCTTATGAATATATAATACAACATATGACTAAAAAGGAAGGTATTATAAGAAAGTTTGTTCTAGGTAAACGTAATGACTTTACAGGAAGAACTGTTATCACTGTTGATCCTAGATTAAAGATAGATGAAGTAAGAGTTCCTTATCCAATATTTGTTGCTGGTTACTTTCCTCAGATATTACACGAGTTAGCTAAAACATATAATTACATAACAGCTTACAATTATCTAAATCAGTATATGAATTATCCTGATTCATTACCACTTAATGTAGTCTTAGAAATAGACGATATTATAGAAAGAATCTCTAGCGATAAAGTAGTTCTCTTAAATAGACAACCTACATTACATAGAAACTCAATTCTAGGATTTAAACCAATACTAAGTAAGAAATTAAGTCTTAGTATACCTATGCAAGTTTGTAATCCTTTCAATGCTGACTTTGATGGTGATACAATGGCAATCTATTTTCCTCAAACAGATAAAGCTGTTAGTGAGGCAAAAGAAAAGATGTTATCATCAAAGAATCTATTACTAGCAGGTTCATTACAATATAATGCTTTTACACAAGATCTTGTTTTAGGTATTTGGTTTGCTACCTCAGAAGAGGGTGACAAAGATAAAGTAATAGAAATTAAGGATATCAAAGAGTTATCTGCCTTAAGGTTAGGTACTTACGTTAATTATAAAGGTGTTATTAATACAGCGGGTAGAACATATGTTTCTGATATCCTTAAAGTGAATATAGTAAAACCTTTAGGAAAGAAACAATTGTATAATTATCTAACTCAACTAATACAAGAGGGTACTCCTGATATTGTTGATAGACTAGATAAATTGCAAAAGTTTGCTTTGCAATATTTACCATTTTCTATTTCAATATTAGATTTTACATCAAAAGAAGATTGGAAACAATCGTTTGAAGATACTAGATGGACTCAATCTAAGATAGTTCATCTAGTTGAAGAAACACAAAATCAAAGAAATATATTACCCTTAACTAATAATATATCTGGAATGATTCATTCTGGAGCTAGAGGTTCTATTGGTCAATGGTCTCAATGTACTCTATTAAGAGGATTTGTAAGGAACACAGTAGGTAAATTAATCTTGCCACCTGTAATGTCTTCTCTTATAGAAGGCTATAATCCAACTGAAATAATTATCTCTAGTGCAGGAAATAGAAAGGGCTTAGTTGATAAAGCTTTGAATACAGCAACCTCTGGTTACTTAACTAGAAAACTTGTTTATTCATTGCAACATATTAGATCATCAGAGATAGATGATTGCGGAACTACAGAAGGTATAACAATTACTTTAACTGAATCAAATATAGAAAAGTATTTATTCAGATATACAACAGATGGTCAATTCATAGATAGGAAGAATCAAAAAGAATTCATAGGAAAAACAGTTGTATTAAGATCACCTATCTATTGTAAAGCAAAAGATGGTATTTGCAAAAAATGTCATTCAATTCAGAAATATTATAATAGTAGAAACATTGGTTTTATATCAGCACAAGCAATGGGTGAACCAGGAACACAATTAGTTATGAGATCATTTCATACGGGTGGTAGTGCTGATATTAAATTATTAGATGTTCCTGAAGTATTATTACTCACAGATGATAACTCATATGTAACAACACAAGATATAGAAATACAATTAGAAGATACTGAGAATTTTCAATATGACTTAGACAACAAATTATTACGAGATACTAACATTATTATATCTTGGGGATCAGATCAACAAAGTATTGTTATGTTACCTGCGTTAACAAAGCTACTTGTTAATCCAAATAATTTTGTAGGATTACATAAAGCAGGAACTCCTTTGTTTGTAGTAGAAATGTCTGTTGTTGATTTAGCTACAGACTTAACTTATGTATCTTCGTTGTTGGGTAAGAAATTAACTCTATCATATAAAGAAGCCCTAGATAGCATGCAAAAGTTAGAAGATCTATATTGGGGTTATCAAAGTATACATTCTTTGCATTTTGAATTATTATACTCAGAAAGGTTACGTGATGTTAATGGTGCTTACTTAAGGCTAAAAGAAAATGTAGCTCCTGATGAATTAGTAATCTTAGAATCTATATCAAATATAGCTCATTCTAGAATGTTGCTATCACTATGCTTTGAAAACTTTAGAAAGTTCTTTAATACTTATCTAGAGACTACTCAAGGCGAACTATCTCCTATAGAAAAACTAATTAGTAATGTTGATTCCCTCAAATAATGCATTCTTATTAATATAAGGGAGGTTTTAATGAACATAAAAGACACACTTGACGAGATGTTACATCAGGCTATACGTAAGGGACATATTACAATTGATGCAAATCGTTATTATGTCTCCGAAGTATTATTACAGAAAATAGGTAGTATGTTTTATCATATGACGGGCTATAGATATGAAGCAATACTTGAAAGACATATTGAATCTGGCACTTGGGATATGAAACTGCAAGATAAGAATCATGAGAAAGATTATAACTTACTTACAATAACGAATGTACATAATATTGATAAGATAGGCAGTGCAGATTATATCAATACATATGGTATACGTCCAATTATGAAGATAGTAGTAGGATTTGGAGAACGTCATGGATCTATTAAATCAGCATTAAGAGAAGGAGAATATCTTAGATATATGTATGGCACAGAAAGGAGGTTACCTGGATGGATGTATTAACATTTAGAAAGTATCATACTCAGTTTTGTATTCAGGAATTATTACCTATTGTAATTCAAGATATTGCAACTAGATTAGATACTAAGGTTGAGAGTCTTAAATTAGAGAAACCACGAAGTGTTGAAAATCTCAGAGGTTTCAATTATGACAATATTACAGCAGCTAACATCAAATTCAGGGGTTTTAATTCTATTCGTATTCTGATACCTATTTCTGATGAGAATGATCAATTTACTATTGTTGATTCTAAGAGGATATTAACATTAGAATTACTAGATGATCTATTCTCTGTTAGACAACCTAGCACTCGTACAATTAGTATTAGACTACAATTCATTAAAGCTCTACAATCTAATAATCAAGGTATGTTTGAAAACTTAGGTGTTTCACTTTATAAACTATATACTTTATATTTTACTCCTGATGAACTCTATAATATGCAAATCTTAATTGGTACAGAAGCTAAGGATGGTTGGTTTCAAGTACCTACAACTACACCCCCTATTTATACTCAAGTTCCTTATGCCCAACAAACACTATTTCAGAAAACATTAGTGCAATCTTATATTACAGAAGCTAAGAAAAAGAAAGTAATTGAAAAGGCAAAGTTATTAAAGACATTAGATTCTTATCTAGATCCTATATCAAAGTTTCTAAATAATATAACCTCTTTTAAAGATGTGCTTCAATTATTATATGATGATCTAATGAAACAGAAAGATGTAGATCTTGTAGGTACTAATTTACATTATAAAAGAGTTAGAAACGAGGAACTTATCATTAAAAATATTTATATGAAACTATTAGATTTAGTTAGATATCAAAAACAACAAAGCGATATTAGATTCGTTCCTGATTTTGTTTTAAGACAATTTTTCATTGATCCTTCACTTCAGAAATTATTTGAATATGTAAACTTGATTAATCCTTATCAAGAGTTAAGTTTGAAGTATAAACTAGTACTCTTAATTGAACATCTTTCTTTTGATCTTAGAGATGTTCATAGTTCATTCTTACATAGAATAGATCCCATTGATGGTCCTGATGATTCAAATATAGGTAAACGTCTTCAATTAGCCTTTGATTGTGAACTTGATGAATTAGGTAGATTTCTATAGCCCCATATTGACTAGAGGGTATAAAACTTTTAAGGAGGTTACTTGTGAACGATAAATCACTTTTTTCTCCAACACTTTCATGTGTGCCTTTTACACCTCATGATGATGGTAATAGATTAGGTATGTCAGCTAACTTTCTAAGGCAATCTTTAGTCTTAACTAATCCAGAATTACCCTATGCATCAACAGATTATTTAGAGAAATTAACTGCACAGTCTTCATTTCTTATTAGAGCTAAAAAAGATGGTCATTTACTTTATTCTGATTCACAAATAGTTATCTGGGAAGAAGAAGGCAAGATACGTACATTTAAGTTACCTAATTCAAATTGGGAAGTTATACATAGACCCCAATTTAAAGCAGGGGATATTATAGTACGTCATAGAAATATTATTAATGATAGATATGCAACAGGTATAAATGCTTCAGTTCTTTTTATACCTTATAAGGGTTGGAATTATGAAGATGCTATTGTTGTAACAGAAACAGGTGCTAGTAAGCTAAGATCAATTAGTGTTGAAGAATATGAAATTGTTATTAACCCTAATCAAATAGTTACACTATTTCCTACACTTGGTCAACACGTTATAAAAGGTACTGAGTTATTTACTATATTAGACGCAGTTCAAAATACAGTTAACGTTATATCTCTTGGTGCTCAGAAAGTTAGTATGCACGTTAAGCATACTGGTGTTGTAGAAAAGATAGTAGCCTACTTTAAGAAAGAAGCTTTACCTTTGCATCAATCAAGTGATATGTTCTTAGACTGGGTTAATAAATATTCAATATCAAAAGAGATAGATAATATAAAGAAAACATTATCAAAAGTTGATTTATCATATAGTAAAACTATAAAACAATATTTCCCTGAAAGTTATGATTTACCTTCTCCTCATTCTATTCTAGTTAAGATATTTGTCAGAACTGTAAAACAATTTGAAGTAGGAGATAAGTTAGCAAATAGGCACGGTAATAAAGGAGTTTGTTCAATCATAGTTCCTGATTCAGAAGTTAGAGCAAGTGATGGATGGATACCTGATTTAGTTCTAAATCCGCTAGGTGTTATATCTAGGATGAATGTTGGTCAAATTATAGAAATGCATATTGGTCAAATAATTCATACTGTTAAACAACGTTGTTTACAATCAGGAGATATGAATGCACTATTCTTACTAAAACAAGATTTAAATGCTTTGAATGAACAAATAAGCATTAACAATTTAACCTATGAAATAGACTTATATGAGAAGTTTAATCAACAACGTGTTTTAGATCTTTGTCAGAAATATGAAGTACCAGTTACAAAAAAATATGAAATAACATCTGGATATCCATTTGAAGCAGGTTATGGAAATATGTATTGGTTTCCACTTGTTCATACAGCGGATGCTAAAATTAGTTTTAGAGCAGATGGTCCTTATCAAACTAAGAGTTTGCAACCTACTAGTTCAGATAATATACCCGCAGGACAAAGATTAGGAGAAATGGAAATCTGGTCTTATTTTGCATATGAAGCTTATAACAATATAAAAGAAACTCTAGAATATAAAGCAGATGATATCTTAGCAAAAGAGGCAATGTTAGCCCATACTAAAGAATCTGGATTATTTCCAGTGCAACCAGATGGAATCTATTCAAATCATTTATTGAAATTATACTTGCATGCTTTAACTTTAGACTTAGATACAGAAAGTGTTATATCAGAAGAAGAACTAACGAAGGTAAATATGAATCTAATTGATATCGTAGTAGAAGAGGAAGAATGATTGATCCACAATTCACTATAAATTATACAAATGGCCAATCTACTGATATATCCGCTCTTGTCTATCAATTTGAAATAATAAAATCAGAAGAGGAGTTTGCTACTCAATATAATATTGAATTAACTCTTCCTACTACTATGACTCAGACTGAATCATTCTTTTCTAATATAAAAAATATACAAGTTAAATTACCAGTTTATGATTTGACATATACTTTGCACAATATTTTCTATGCCGAATTAGTTGTCGTTACTGTCAAACTTCCTGCTTTAGCTATAACCCCTACAACTGATGGATCAACAAAAAATATTCCATCTTATGATCCTATATCATTAATTTGTAGACCATCTAAGATAAGCAACTTGTATTCATATAGAAGTGTATCTTTATCTGGCACGTTTAGATCATTGTTAACTCAAGCTATAGCTCCTATTCAATTTGGTTATCTATCTCCACCCATAACAGATACGAGAACTGTATTCTTGCCTAATATACAAAGTGTAAGTTTACTATTCTACCTATTAGAACAAGGAGCTTATAATACTCATTCAGTATTTACATTTGATATAGTAAATAAACAACAATTAGGTTTTCTATATAGCACAAGTGATAGCATCAATAAAGTTGCAGATACAGTTTATTTTTGGTATTCAGGAACGGATGTTACTCCTACTAATTTAGTTGCACTAAATCTTTTACCTCAAACAACAGGAGTAGCAACTCAATTATTTATGCCTCCTTCAATACAACAAACTACTTATACGAATTCATCATTTGCAGAGATACAAACAGTAGCACCTAATATACAACCAACTCTAGGTACAAATAATCCATCTCTTTTAACTAACCCTACTAGTATACTTGTAACAAACGATACAACTCAAGCACAGAGTCTTTATGATAAAGTACTATTAAGTTCTTTAACTATATTTTTACGATTTGAAGGTACACCCGCTTTACTTGATCTTCATCCTGGACAAACGATTCAACTTGTTACATCTGATGTTAATTATAAACCTTATATTGGTAAATATATTATACAAAGAGTTACATTAGAATTTGATCTAGAGAAAAAGAATAGATTATATGGTACTCTATTAGTAAAACGATATGGTCTAGCATCTTCCTAGGAGCAATAAAAATGGAATCTAAACAAGAACAAGAAGACAAGATTGGTCAATTTTTAGAAGAAGCAGCAAAATGCACATCTGATGTCTTCTATTTTATTACTCACTATTGTCGTGATTATACAATGCCTGGATATCCACGTATAACTAAACTTCATAAAAAGCAAGAGCAAATTATTAATACATTCTTGACTGACCATTATGTAATAATAAATGGTTCTAGGCAAACAGGTAAAACATTTAGTGTTATAGCTCTATTCAGTTGGTTAATCTATTTTCATGGTAACTATAAAACAGCAGTTCTTTCTAAGAAAGCACAATCTACATATATACTAGTCAAAGAAATGAAAGACTTTTTATCTGTAGTAGATCCTCCTTTTACTACGATATTCCCTGCAAGATTAAGATCAGGCTCTTCAGTTAGTACAATAAAATCACTTGAAGGTCATTTTATACTTAAAAATGATTCAGAGGTAATTGGTATTACTATTCCTGCTGATACTCCTGAAGAAGCCGGTCGTGGTCTTAGACAAGGGGCTATATTTGTTGACGAGATAGCCTATCTTAAGAATACTGAAGAAGTAATGTCAGGTATAGAGCAAACTACAAATAGGGTTTTTCTTAATTATGAGAAACGTAATTATCCATATGGTATTGTATTAGCTTCTACTCCTAATGGTATAACCGGAGTAGGTAAATGGTATTATCAACAATGGACCGCTGCTCTTTCAGATAGGACTAAATATAAACCAGTTAGATTCCATTGGACTGAAGTTTCTGAATATACAGAAGAATGGTTTAAGAAAGTAACTAAAGGTAAGAATCCTAGAACTATTGCCCAAGAATATGATCTTGTCTTTTTAGGTTCAAATACAAGCTTCTTTGAAGATGAGACAATTAGAGTACTACAAGATGAGAGTATAGATATTGAACCTAAACGTATTATGATCAATAATCTTAAAGTTGATATCTATGAAGAATATGATCCTAATAAGTTTTATCTAATTGGTGTTGACTCTGCTACTCTTCATGGTGGAGATATGTCTTCAATTGAAGTAATAGATTTTATGACAGGAGAGCAAGTAGCAGAATTTGTTGGTAAATGTAGAGTTGAAGATCTTTGTATATTACTATCTGAATTAGTTAAATTGTATCCTAGCTGTAATATAGTCCCTGAAGCTAATGGGCTTGGAAACCAAGTTATTGAATATGTGACAAGTCAACCTAATTTACGTTACATAACATTTAAGCAGCCTATTAAGAATGTGAATACAAATACAACTGCTTATAAATATGGCCTTACATTAAACAAGGATAATAGATCACTATTGTTAGAAGAAGTCTATACTAAAGTAAAAGAAGAACCTCATCTTATAAAATCACGAGCTCTTAAATTACAATTAATCGGTCTTGAAATTAAAGGAGATAGAATAGAAGGCCAACCTGATGATGCAGTTTTTGCTCTTGGATTTACTTATTTAGTAAGAGCTAAATATCCAAATAGAATCACTAGAATTACAGGGCAAGAACAAATAGAGATGAGAGAAGTTAACACTCTATTCAATGATAGATATAATATGAATGAAGATGATACTACTTATATAAATCCATTAGAGAAACCAGAGTTAAGAAATCCTCTATTTGATAAGTTTAGTAGCATTTTCCTTAAAGAGGGACAAAAATGATATTTGAATCAATGGCTGACTATCTAAGAGAAAAGCAATATAACAAAAGTTATGGTGATGATATTGATACTGAATCACCTATTAAAAGTAAGACTAATCCATTCAAAATTGATATACCTGGCATAATAGATTCAAAGATTACTAATGCTTTAATGAAAGTCTTACCCTCATCAGTGGGTATGTTAGCTGCTTCTTTAGCTCCTGTATTATCGGGTACGCTATTAACTACTATTTACAAGATTTATAAAAAGGATAAGTCTCTTGATATATTAAAATCACTAAAGAAGAACTATGAAACATTTTCACAAGGTAAGCATCCTGTAGAAGAGTTACTTAAGAAATATCATAGTCCATTATTTACATTATTAAAAGTATTATACTCTGGTGGACAAACATGGTTATCAATTCTAAATAAATTTAAAACTACTGCACTTAAAGCACTAATAGGCACATTAGATGCTGCTGAAGAACTTGTAGGTCGTGCACGTTATGATATATTACCTCATTTTATAGAAGATGAAGAAAACTTCTTTAAAGGATTAGCATCTGGAATATTAGGTCCTCTTGCTTTATTCTTAGAACCACTTAAAAGTACAGTAGGTTTAGTTCTTAAAATAATAGGTAAACCTACATTATTTCTATTCAGTAGATTACTTAAGAATCCTTGGGATTGGATTAAGTCTAAGTTACCTTTTGGTAGATCAAAGTCTTGGATAGACGTTGTTTTAAAACAAGTAACTAAAGGTGGACTTAAAGGATTACTTACACCAAAGTTTATTAAGAACTTAATGGGCTCATTAGGTCTTGGTGTATTCTGGTATCCATTAAAGCCTTATTTAAATCTGGTATTGAAAAGAGCAACTTATTATTTTGAGGTTGCTAAAAACTTTCTAATAAAATTATATGAGAAAATAACTCAACTAATAGATGTATTATTAGGTAAAGCAAATATAGGTAAGACGGGCTTTACTGAAGGGGCTACTCGAGCTGAGAGTGAACCTACTACTAAGCCAGAGACTAAAGAAACTAAGGGTAATCCCAAATCTGATGAAGCAAAATCACCATGGTATAGTAAACTTTTTCTAACAATTGAAAATTATGGTAAAGAAATTAAAGCTTTCATATTAGAACTATATGAGAAATTAAAGATACAAGTTGATAATTGGTTAGGTAAATCAAATACCAATCAGAGTGAATCAAAAGCGGGTGTTACTCAAACTGAAAGTAAACCTAAACCAAGTACCTCGGAATCTATATCATCTGCGAGTAAATCTAAGACAGAAGAACCTTCTTGGGCAAAGACTTTACTATTTAAGTTTAGTAAATACTTTTCTAAGATAACTAGTAACTTTGTAAAGTTTTTTAAACTAAGTAGTCTCGTTGCTCGAATAAAAGGTGGAGTTTCTAAAGGAAAGAGTCTAACTGCTGGAGCTATAAGATTTGGTAAATCCATTTTTAGTGCAGTTAAAAATGCCTTTAAAATAGTGGGTACGGTAGTAAAACTCTTTTCAAAGATATTCCCCATTATACTTAAAGGTGTTTTAAGTAAACCAGGCCTAGCAATAATTGCAATTGCTCTCATTGCTTTATTAGTATACGAGCTTTGGAAGTATATAGGTCCCCCGATTAAAGATGCTTGGAAGTTTCTTAAGGAAGTTTTAACTGATATTAAGAATACTCTTTGTGGAATTGGTCACTTTTTTGGTGTAGAATGTGGACCCACTCATCCCACTATTGATCTTAATGCAAAAAAATATACTAAAGCACTTCGACCATATGAGCCACCCTGGGGTAAGGGTGAACCTAAACCACTAACATATCAACCCGGAAAACATTTAGATCCGAATTTATTTAAGGGTGCTAAACCTGCAGAAGTTGTTCCCGGTAAGGTTACAAATCAAAAGTCAACAACTCCTGAGAATAAGCAAGGTAAGGCTGCGTTTATCTCCGATATGTTAACATACCTTAAACCACTGTCCGAAAAGGATCAAAAACTTGCACTTGAAAAACTCGCGCAGAAAACCCACGTCTCCTTACCAAAAAATTTTGATTCTCTACTACTATCTGAAAAAGGAAAGAAACAACTACTTGAAGAAATTCTTGATAAAATGCCATATTCTGAAAAAGATGTACTTGCTTCAACAGGTAAGAATGCAAATCAAAAACCAACCAGCCCCACTAAAGCAGAAAGTAAACCAAAATCAACCACTACTGAACTACCTGCATGGTTTCCGTACCTTTCTAAGAAAGACCAAATCATATGGAAGAATCTCATACGTGATAAAATACCTGATCCTGAAGGGTATTTTCTTAAACCAACTATTGAAGAAGCAAAACGTAAACTAACTGAAGCGAAAGGTAAACCTAAAGTTACAAGTATTCAATCTAACTTAAAAACAGCCCTCAATACTGTAGGGGATTTTATCTTTCCTTCTGCAGAAGCAGCTGAGATAAAACCACTTAGTGCTCAACCAAAAAAGTTAGCATCAGTTGTTAATTTTAATTCGGCAGTTATTCCAACTGATATTAAAGGCCAACAACAACCAAAACCAGTATACGTTCCACTATCAGTACCCGTTAGTGCAGGTGGTGGAGCATTTATATCTGAGCCAGTTCTAATATAATAATACGGGACTAAACCAGTCTGAACATAGAACAAATCACCAGTAAATAAAAACTAATATGTGGAGGTTTTATCTATTATGGATACGAAAAGTTATGATGCACTACAAAGGTTAATTACAGAAGGAAGCAAAATCCTTGATGACACGTCTGATAAAGAAGGACCAATAAAAACAGACAGGGATACTGTAACATTGGATTTCCTTGATGATAATGGTAGACTAAGAACTACCCTTACTAAAGAGGAAGAGAAAGTTATAGAAGAGTTGTTTCAGAATGAAATTATAACCGATGGTATGAGTGACTTAAATGAAGAGTTAGATGCTATCGATTTTCAAGAATCTTTCTTCTCAACAAGAAGTGTACAAAAGAAATCAAAGAAAGATTTAGGCATTGACTTCTTATTTGAAGATGATGGTTTGAGACAAGATATTCAGCAACACAAACTTGCTATAGCCAACGATGAAGAGGAAATGGCACAACAGAAAGCACAAGACATACAGAATGGAGACGAAGGAAGTCTTAGTATAGACGAAGCAGAATTTAATCTCTTTGACGAAGAAGATGAAGTTGAAGTTGAAGACGAAAGTTGTAAACAGCCAGGACGAAAAATTAGATCAGATGGTAAGGGTAGAGGATTAGGAAAAGGCGATGGTAAAGGGCCAATTGGAAAACCTGTTGAAGAAGATGAAGAAATAGACGAGGCATTTAGTCTCTTTGATGAAAAGAAAGAAAAACCTGTTGAAGATGAAGAAGAAATAGACGAGGCATTTAGTCTCTTTGAAGATGACGAAGTTGATATTAAAGTAAAGCACCCAGGTATACTTGCTGTACCAGAAGGTAAAAAAATAGACCAATTACCTTTTTCACATTTTGAAGCTTTAGTGAAGAAACATGGCTATGATTCAATAGCTAAAGCTCTAACTAATCTAGAAGTCTGGAACAAAGACCGTGATCCAAAACTAGCTCGTTGGGCAAAGAGTACACGAGAAAGACTAGAAGCTAAATATGGAACTAAGAAAGAATCATTTAGTCTCTTTGAAGATCTTGGGAATGATGATAATATGGATCAAGCTTTCTTCATTGAAGGTGATCTAGACCCCGATAAAGAAGATGAAGATGAACACGACGAAGGGACTCCAGTCGAAAGAGAACTTCATGATGAGGAAGAGGATGATCTAGACACAGATAAGGATGATGAAGATAAACACGAGAAAGGAACTGAAGACGAGGATGAATTAGACGATGAAGAAAAAGGTGATCTAGATACAGATGAAGATGATGAAGATAAACACGAGGAAGGAACTAAAGACGAGGATGAATTAGACGATGAGGAAGCGGAAGATAAAGACAAAGGCGTCAAAGAGTCTCTCTTGTTCGAAGAAGATGAAGATGATGAAGGAAGTTCAAGAGACGAGAGAGCATTAGCAGATGAAGATGAAGAGAAAGACGAGGAAGATGAAGAGGATGACATCGGAGAAATCAACGAGTTAATCAAAAAGATTGAAGATGATATTGATGATAAAGATTCTTTGAAGAAAGATATTCGCCATTTGAAGAAAACAGTAAATGACCTTTCATCTACTCAATCGGAAGAAGTTGAAGATGATGACGATGACGAAAACGTTCATATTGAAGAAGATCTAGATTTCGATATTTAGTAACTCGGGGGGATGTTCCCTCCCTATATTTTTAAGATGGAGTAGTGATGAATATAACTCTACTTGTAATTGGTTTATTTATTTTTGGATTCTATTTTTTGAAACTATTTGCAAAGTATAAGTTTATGACTTTGTATCCACAAGTACTTAGTCACTTCGAACTTATTTCAAATACTATTTTAAGTGAATATTTCACTAGCGAAATGTTACCTTATAAAATGACAAATGCTACTCCTGCACCTGAGTATACAACAAAAAAGAGATCAGAATATATAACTAGTGTTTTACATTCTTTAAGTAGAACACATCGTCGTATTTTAAGATACTATCTTACTCAAGAAGGTATTATTCAATATCTCGTTATTAAATTCGATAACGAAGCACTACGTAATAATATACAACGTGCAGAGAGATCAGAAACTACTCCTACGTTTAATGGAGAGAATAAATGAAACTCATATCTATAGGGGTAAAAACTATTGGAGAACAAACTAAAAGTAGTTAAAGGAGTACTCCTTTTATTAAATTTAATTAATAAGAAGGTTTTTTAATATGATCAAATCGGTTAGGTACGCGTCTAAGTATCACAATCAGATTAAAGAAAATAATGTGAAACAGTTACTCTATACTATTACCAAAATTAAGAATCAATCATCCCAGTATATATACGATCATAAACACTTACTATTTACGTATTCAGGGATTAGAGAACTAAAGAATAGTTACAAGTTAATAAAAAGTGATATCATTCTCGCTTATAATATCTCAATTGAACACTATCTTATAGTAGACTTATACGTTAATGCACTTAAACAACATTTAAAAAACTTAAATATAAGACTACAAGACAAAATTGTTATTCAACGTTATGCATCAGACACTAAGTATCATAAGAAAGGAGACATTAAGTCTTTTCAACTTTGGTATCGATCAACTAACTTAACAAACCTCTTGAAATACTTAGTCTACCTAGATCACACTAAAGACATAAAAGAACAACTTAAAAGCAACAAAGTCATGTATACTTTATATGAATATTACGAATCCAAAAACATGATAGATAGAATAGTCAAGTTAGCTCAAAGTAAACAACAGAGATTACTTGCAAAGCTTAAACTAATAAAGTTCAATAAAGAATATAGTTCACTTTGGTTAGACTATAAGGCTAATCGAGCTAGAATAGACTATATGCCCTATAATACACTTTACAAATATTGGTTTGTATTTAGAATGTATAAGAAAGGTGGTGAATACAGATTACCTTTACAAATTAACGATAGTTATCACAATGGTAAGAAACCTATTGCTAAAATGTTTACAATTAACTTATCGTCTAAGAATAGTTCTAAAATTAACATAGCTACTACTTGTGAAGTTAATGAACCAACATTTAAACCGTTCAACAAAGTTGTTGGTATGGACTTAAACTTAAAGCATAGCTTTGGTGTACTTTCAGATGGTTTCATACTAGATTACGACAGAGATTACATGAAACGTACAGTGCAAGCACTTAAAGAGTTAGATAAAATAGGCTACCGAAACTTAACAACTAAGCAATTACAAAGACTCAAAAAGATTCATAGGCAATTAGATTGGTATACGTCATTGTTAATACATAAGTTAATTGTTTATCTTGAGTCTCAAAACATTACTGATATCGTTGTAGAAGACTTACTATTATCAAGCAAGTTTGGTGTTAATGAAGAGTTTGATATACCTTATGCAAGACTATCAAAGTTACTCCACTTGTCTAGCGTTAAAGACTTACTTAAACAACAAGCTGAGAAACATGGAATACGTGTTCATATTACACCAAGTCAATATACGTCTTTGACTTGTCCTAAATGTGGTAACATATCTAAGGACAATAGAAAGACTCAAGAAGACTTTAAATGTACACAATGTGGCTATAAAGACAATGCAGATCACGTAGCCTCACAGAATATAGAATTAAGATACACCTCAGATGTTCTGAGGTCTAAGCTCCATAATCTCGATAAGTATGGCCGGTTGGTTCCTAAGCGTCTTAGTAAGTACGCAATAAAGGCTATACTTGATGAATACTATACCTCACTGTCTATTGTATCACCCGGTTATAGACGGTGTACGGAGCAGGCAAATATCACTTTATTAGGAGGTAATCAGGGTGAAGTTGATTGATAGGCTAAAAGAACTTGTTAATTCTGATATAAGTGCAGATGTCGATAATCTAATTACTAGAGTTAAGAGTCTTGATTATCATAATGCAAAGACTGAAACTTTATTTACTTCAATTTGGGATTTACTCCAGAAAAGTAAGGGCAATGGTAAAGATACTGGCACTG
>Ga0078972_1011114_pt1 | contig 16331 bp, 11 predicted proteins | sample YelNatPaOPGAMG01_FD_67568 | JGI IMG/M metagenome (GOLD analysis project Ga0078972, IMG submission 67568) | Hot spring thermophilic microbial communities from Obsidian Pool, Yellowstone National Park, USA - OP-RAMG-01 (SPADES assembly) (version 2) | ecosystem: Environmental > Aquatic > Thermal...
ACGGGTGGCCGCGCTGCCCAAACTCGCCCTCGGCGAAAAGGGCAGGCGAGCGTCCGCTACGGTTACTTTTTTCCTGACCCAACGATCCCGCCTTCGGTGACATTTTCGATGACCCAATTCGCCGGGATCCTCTTGAGGCCTCCGGCAGCCCACGATTTCGATGAGGGCACGGTTCACCTCGGCGGGATGATCCGTGGCCCAGTTCTACCGGGCGACGTCCTCCCACGTGACACCCGGCTCGCAGATTCGCGCAGCGATCGAAGGCAGGGTGTCGCCGGGCTGGACCGAATAGAGCGGCGCCGACCCCCGACTGGAAAAGACCAAGGGCATCCGGGCTATCCTGGCATACTCTACCTGAAAGGCAACCTCGCCGCAAGAGGACGGGCCGCGGCCTCCGCTGTCATGTTACATTCATTGCTTCGGAGACCCGGCATGAGCATGACGCGACGGACACTGTTGACAGGGGCTACTGGCTTGGCGATCGCCCAACGCCGTCGCGCGCCGGCGGCCCCTCCCAACGTGGTCCTGATTCTGGCCGACGATCTGGGGGCCTGGATGCTCGGCTGCTACGGCAACAAGGAGATCCGCACGCCCAACATTGACTTGCTGGCCCGCGCCGGCACGCGCTTCGTGCATCACTTCGTAGTCACCCCCATCTGCTCGGCCAGCCGCGCCACCTTGTTCACCGGTCGGACGCCGCGGCAACACGGCATCCACTGTTTCCTCACCGACAAGCCGATCGAGGACCCGCCCCAGGGCCAGAAGGCCCCGCCCGAATCGTTCGCCCGCGAGATCATGATTTCCGACCTGCTGGCCAGGCGGGGGTACCAGTGCGCCTATCTGGGCAAGTGGCACATGGGGAATGACGAAAATCCGGGTCACGGCTTCACTTACACATACACGCTCGGGCCCGGCCCGCGGACTTACCGCGATCCCGTAATGTACCTGAACGGCCAGCGGGTGCAGGAAAAAGGATATCTGGCGGAGTTACTCACGCAGAAAGCCTGCGAGTATATCGAAAGCCGCAAACCCGGGGAGCCGTTCTTCCTTGTAATTGGCTATTTGAATCCGCACACGCCTTATGAGGGCCATCCCGAGAAGTATTACGAAATGTACCGGGATGTCCGCTTCGAAACCATCGGCTGGGAGCCGGCCGCGCCCAACGCCCTGCGCGAGAAGGAGTACCTCCAGGACATCGTCGGAAACATCCGGCGCTGCGCTGCGGCCGTGACCGCGCTGGACGACCAGATTCCTCCCCTGTTGGCGGCCCTCGACAAACGCGGCCTCCGCGATAACACGCTGGTCATTTTCACGGCAGACAACGGCTTCCTGCTCGGACGCCACGGTTTGTGGAGCAAGGGACTGGCTTCCAACCCCATCAACATGTACGAGGAAGTAATGGCCGTTCCCATGATCTGGAACTGGCCGGGCAAGGTTCCGCCCATGGCCGCCCGTCCCGAGTTAGTCAGTTTTCTGGATTTCTTCCCGACACTCTGCGAAGTAACCGGTGTGGAACCTCCGGCGGACCGTAACCTGTGCGGCAGGAGTTACTGGCTGCTGGCCTCCGGGCGCGTGCGCGACATGAAAGAGCCGTGGCGGAACCTGGTCTTCGGGCATTACCGCAACACCGAGATGGCGCGCGATCCGCGTTACAAGCTGATTCTGCGGGACGGGGGCGAAGGTCCGGGGGAGCTGTACGACCTGCGCCAGGATCCCCGCGAAAAGGTCAACCAGTACGACAATCCCGAGTACGTTACCGTGCGCGACGCCTTGCGGCGCCGAATCGAGGAATGGCGACAGCGGTGCGGCTGAGGAACAGGCCGCAGGAGGTGTGGCATGACGGCGAAGCTGGCGGTTTGGGCCTGCGCGGCGGCGGTGGCCTTGTCCGCCATCGAGCTGCCCGGTTTGCGACAGCCTGTACGGGTGGTGTGGGACTCGAACTCGATCCCCCACATCTTTGCGCAGAATGACGCCGACGCGATGACGGCGCTCGGCTACGTGCACGCGCGGCACCGGTTTTTCCAGATGGACCTGCTCAGGCGCCAGGCCTCGGGCACGTCGGCGGAATTGCTGGGACCGGCCGCCTTGCCCGCCGATATCCGCGCCCGCACGCTGGGTTTGAGGCGCGCGGCCGAAGCGTCTTGGGAGGCGCACGGGGCGGCGATGCGCGCCCTGCTCGAGGCCTATGCGCGCGGAGTGAACGCCTGGCTGCGCGAAACCGGAAGCTTGCCGCCCGAGTACGCCGTGCTCAGGTTGACCCGCGCTTCGATCCCCGAGTGGACCCCGGTGGACAGTCTCGTGATCGCCAAAGCCCTGGCCTTCCAGCTTTCCTTCGACGCGGAGCTGGACATCGCGCTGACCCTCGGCCTGGCGGCAGCCCAGCGGGCAGGCCAGCGCAAGGGCTTCGACGGGACGGTGCTGTTCTCGGAAGACCTGTTGCGGTCAGCGCCGTTCGATCCCACGGTTTCTATTCCGGGTTACCTGCCGCCGCAGGCGCAATCCGCTTTGCGGCAAGCCTCAGCCGATTACCGCTTGCCGAATCTTGCCGCGATGCTGCGCGCAGAGACACTCGAGCTGGCTCGGCGATACCTCGATCAGGCTCGCCAGGCGCCGCTCTTCGAGGGCACGCTGGGGCCGCGCGGGGCGAGCAACTGGTGGGCCGTGAGCGGGCGCCTGACGGCGACCGGATTCCCGATGCTGGCCAGCGACCCGCACCTGAGCTTGAGCGCGCCGCCGGTTTGGTACGAGGCGCACCTCGTGGTGGCGGCCGACCCCGAACGCGGGCCGATGAACGTCGCCGGCGTGACGCTGCCGGGCGTGCCGGGGGTCATCCTGGGTTGCAATGAACGGCTGTGCTGGGGCGCCACGGTGAATCCGCTGGACGTTACGGACGTCTACGAAGAGCGACTCGTACTCGATCCTTCGACGTTGCGCCCGCGGGCGACGATCTTCGAGGACCGAGAAGAACCCCTGATCGTGCTCCCGCAGCGCTACCGGGTGAATCGGGCAGCGAGTGGGGCTGCGGACGACCTGATCGAGGCCTCCGTCGGTCCTTTTGAGGGCGGCTTGACGTTCATCGTGCCGCGTCGCAACAACGGGCCGATCGTTTCTGTGGAAGTGCGAGGCCTGGCCCTGATCGGTTTGAGCGTGCAGTATGCGGGCTGGGGTCCGACGCGCGAGCCGCAAACGTTTCTCGAGTTTGCGCGGGCGGGCAACGTCGTCGAGTTCGGCCAGGCGCTGCGGTGGTTCACCTTCGGCTCGCAGAATTGGGCTTGCGTGGACGCCGACGGCAACATCGCGTATTTCACCAGCGGCGAGTTGCCCTTGCGCGAGGACTTGGAAACGCTGGGCCGGCCCGACGGCGCGCCGCCCTGGATGATTCGCGACGGCACGCACCGCTTCCGCAACGAGTGGCTGCCCCTGCGGACTCGCCAGCCCGGACAGGCGCTGCCTTACGAAATCCTGCCGCGGGATGAGATGCCGCACGTCTACAATCCGCCCGAAGGTTTCGTGGTCAACGCCAACAACGATCCGGTGGGGGTGACGCTGGGGAACGATCCGCTGGGATGGAGGCGCGCCACCGGGGGCGTTTACTACCTGAGTCCCGGCTACGACGGCGGCTTCCGCGCAGGCCGCATCGCAGGCCTGATCCGCGACATGATCCGGCGCGGCGAGCCGATGAGGCTGAGCACGATGGCCAGCATCCAGGCCAACCACCAGATGCTGGACGCCGAATTCTTCGTGTCCTGGATCGCAGCGGCCTGGGAGAACGCGCGGCGCGACGGGGCAGGCGAGGCACTGCGGGCGCTGGCCCGTGATCGCGACGTAGCCGAGGCCGTAGCTCGTCTGCGCGCCTGGGATTTTTCCACGCCGACCGGAATCCGTGAAGGTTTCGATCCCGGCGACGAGCCGGGGGCGCTGCCCGATCCCTCGCACGGCGAGGTGCAGGCGAGCATCGCGGCGACGATTTACAGCGTGTGGCGCGGCCAGTTCATTCGACTCACCGTGGATGCTGCGCTGGAGAGAGCTGGATTGGACAGCTTCGACGTGCCGGACGATCGGGCGCTGGCTGCGGTGCGGCGCTTGCTTGAGAAGTTCCCCAGCATGCGCGGGCGGGGCAGTTCGGGCGTGAACTTTTTCGAAGCCGAGGGGGCGCGCACGCCCGAAGAAGCACGGGACCTGCTCATTCTGCGGGCGCTGCGGCGCGCGCTGGATCTGCTGAGCGGGGATGCCTTCGCGCTGGCCTTCGGACGCTCGCGCAACCAGGACGATTACCGCTGGGGCAGGCTGCATCGCGTGGTGTTCCGGCACGCGCTGGGCGGAGCATTCAACGTTCCGCCGGCGGGCGGCTTCACGTCCCTGGCGCCGCTGTTGCCGGGATTCGCGCGATCGGGGGGCTTCCAGGTCGTGGACGCGTCCGGTCACGGGGCGCGGGCAGCGACGGCAAGTGGGTTCATGTTCGGCAGTGGACCTTCGCGGCGGTTCGTGGGCGAGGTTTCGCCGCGCGGGGTGCTCGCCTTCCAGGCCATACCCGGTGGGCAATCGGGAACGATGGATGCGCCGGGCGACGTGGCAAGGCTGGCGAGGTGGCTGGTCAACGCCTACCACCGGTTGCCCGTCGCGCTCGAGGACGTGGAAGCGGACAGGTTGCGTGAGGAGCAGTTCACGCCGCCGGCCGCGCGGTAACGAGCCCCGCCGGCTCGCCGTGTGGTACAACGGCATTCAGGAGTCATGATGGTGCAGGATGATTTGTTTTCGCTGAAAGATCGGGTTGCCGTCGTGATTGGAGGTGGCGGCGTGCTCGCGGGCGCGATGTCTATGGGCTTCGCGCGCGCCGGCGCCGCCGTCGTGGTTGCGGATTATAACGGGGAGGCAGCCGAAGCCCGCGCCCGTTCGATCCGCGACGAGGGCGGCCGGGCGATCGCGGTGACCTGCGACGCCACCAAACGCGCGGATCTGGAAAAGGCGCTCGCCGCGACGCTGGAGAATTTTGGTCGCGTGGATATTCTGGTCAATGCGGCGGGGATCAATTCGCCCACTCCGTTTTTCGAGATCACGGAAGAAGAGTGGTACCGCATTCTGGACGTGAACCTGAAGAGCGTCTTTCTTGCCTGCCAGGTTTTCGGCAAGGCGATGATCGAAGCGGGCCGCGGCGGCTCGATCATCAACATCAGCTCGGTTTCGGCGGGCCCGCCGCTTTCCCGCGTGTTCACTTACAGCATCACGAAGGCGGGCGTCAACCAGATCACGCAATTCCTGGCGCGCGAGTGGGCGCCCTACAAAGTGCGCGTAAACGCCATCCAGCCCGGCTTTTTCCCGGCGGAACAAAACCGGCGCGTACTCACCCCGGACCGGGTGGAAAAAATCATGGCGCACACGCCCATGGGCCGCTTCGGCGAGCCTGAAGAATTGATCGGCGCCGCCATTTATCTGGCCTCGGAGAAGGCCTCGTCTTTTGTGACCGGTTCCATCCTCCGGGTGGACGGCGGCTTCCTGGCGATGACGATTTAGCGGTACTGCTCGGCGTTGGCAGGCATCGAGAAAAGAACCGGGCGGTCGGGCAGGCGCTCGCGGAGCAGGGCGATTTCGTCAGCGCCCTCGCTGAGCGGAAGCGCGACCTGACCGCCCAGCGCCGCCGAGCGGCACAACGCCATCAGGATCTCGTGGCCCTTGTACGCGCTCTCGAAGCGGCAGGGATGGGGTTTGGACTCATCGTCCAGCCAGTCCGCCATGTCGTTGATGTAAGGCGGCATGTCCAGATCGTAGTTCATGCTTCCCGGGCCTGACTCCGCGCCGTTGCGGGTTACGGCGCGCCAGCCGCCGCCGGTGAGCACTTCGGCGAAGCCGTCGGTCCCCTGCGCCCCGATGCGGGCCTTCCGCCACCAATAATCCACCTCGGGGACGTCGGGCGCGCCCGCGCCGCACTCGATCCAACCGCGCACGCCGTTGGCGAAGTGGATGACGCCCGCCAGGTAATCCGGGGAGGGATGATTGTCGGCCAGCTTGCCGCGCCCGGCGGCTTGCGCCATGACCCAGAGCGCTTCGGCCTCGTCATTGTACCAGCGCATGTAATCAATGAGGTGGCTGGCCATGTGCAGGAGCCAGCCGGTGGCCGTTCCATAGACGGTGTGGATGCGGCCCAGCGCGCCCGACGCGATGATTTCGCGCACCTTGCGGTAATGGGCGCCGTAGCGGTGCTGGTGGCTGACGACAGCCTTGACGCCGGACGTCTCCAGCTCGCGGCGAATTTCCATGGCCTCGGCGCTGGTCAGCGCAATGGGCTTTTCGAAGGCGATGAGGCGCGCGCCTCCGGCGATCCCTGCCCGGATCATGGGCAGTCGCAGATCGGGCAGGGTGCAGAAGCAAAACACGTCGGGACGAAGGCGACGGGCCATCTCGGCCGCGTCCGTGCCTGCTTCCTTGACGCCGAAGCGGGCCGCGGCGGCCTCGGCGCGCGCCGGGTCTATGTCGCAAACGCCGACGAGCTGGAAACGCGGATTGGCGTGAAAGGCGGCGGCATGGTGCATGCCTCGCTTGCCCATGCCCACAACGAGGACGCGATACGGCATCGCGATTCTCCTAACCTTGCGCGCGGTCCCACTCGAGGACTTTCTCGATCACGTAGTCCACTTCCTCCTCGGTGAGTTCGGGGTACATGGGCAGGGAGATGCAGCAGGCGGCGTTGCGTTCCGAGTTGGTAAGCGGGCCGACGATGCGAGCCGGCTTGCCCCACGGATAGCCTTCCTGCTGGTGAATGGCGATGGGATAGTGGCACTTGGCGTCCACGCCGTTGTCGTTGAGGTACTTCAGCAATGCATCGCGTTGCTCGGGTCGCTTGGTCTCGATGACGTAGAGGTGGTAGACGTGCCGGTAGCCGGGCTTCTCGTAAGGCAGCGTGATGTGGCGCGCCTGGGCCAGGCCTGCCGAGTAGCGCGCCGCCCACTTCCGGCGCAGGTCGTTCCAGGCGTCAATGTACTTGAGTTTGGCGCTCAGCACTCCGGCGTGGATATCGTCCAGGCGGCTGTTGAAGCCGAAGCTGTGATAGGAGCGCTTTTCCGAGCCGTGGTTGCGGAGCTTGCGGACGGCGCGGTTGACGTCGTCGCGGTTGGTGATCACGGCGCCGCCGTCGCCGAAAGTGCCGAGGTTTTTCTGAATGATGAAGCTGGTGGCTACGGCATCGCTGAGTTCGCCGATGCGGAAACCGTCGCCGTGGGCGCCGATCGCCTGGGCGTTGTCTTCCACGATGAGCAGGTTGTAGCGATCGGCAATCTTGCGGATCGCTTTCATGTCGGCGCACTGCCCGTACAGATGCACGGGAACGATGGCCTTGGTGCGCTCGGTGATGGCGGCTTCGATCTTGTCGGGATCAATGCAGTTGGTGCGCGGATCCGTGTCCACGAAGACGGCGGTGGCGCCGGCGATCCAGATGGCCTCGGCGGTGGCGAAAAAAGTGTTCACCGTGGTAATGCACTCGTCGCCCGGGCCGATGCCAAGCGCCATCAGGGCGAGCCAGATCGCGTCAGTGCCGGAGTTCACGCCGATGGCGTGTTTCATGCCGAAGTAGGCGGCCAGCTCGCCTTCGAATCGCCGCAGCATGGGGCCCATGACGTACTCGCCGCTTTCCAGCACCTGACGGATGTTGGCGTCAATTTCCGATTGAATGTTGTGATACTGCCGAACGTGACCGTAGAAAGATACAAACATCGCCTTTGACTCCCTCGGGATTCCGGGATTGGAGCTGAGTCCGATGCCGCGCTTGCTGGGTGGACACGCAGGCGCGGGTCGGTAAACGTTCTATTTAAGCACAGCGGGGCGCTCAGGTGAGGATGCTCGGGACGCGCGCGGCCCACTTGCGCAGCAGGCGGTCCAGAGACTGCGTTTCAAGAGGCTTGGGCAAATAATCATCCAGTCCCGCGCTCCGGAAGCGAGCCGGGTCTTCATTGGGCGAGGACGCGGTAAGGGCAATGATGGGAGTCCGAGTTTGTTGCCCGGCTTCCCGGGCCCTCATTTCCTGCGCCGTGGAAAAGCCGTCGCGCACCGGCATCTCACAATCGAGCAGGACCAGGTCGTACCGGCCTGGCTCGAATAACGCCAAGGCCTGTTCGCCGTCGGCGGCGATGACGACCGAGCAACCCAGGCGCTCCAGCATGCGGCGCGCCACGAGCTGATTGACCGGATTGTCCTCGGCCAGGAGGACCCGCAAGCCGGGAGCGGCAGGGGGATTCGTTGCGCTTTCGGCCGATCGGTGGGTCTCCGGCGCGGAGTCGGGCGCCAGAGGCAGGCGCAGCTCGAACCAAAAAGTAGATCCTGATTCGGGCCGGCTGTCAAAGCCGAGTTCGCCGCCCATCCATTCCACGATTCGCTTGCTGATGACCAGTCCCAGACCGGTGCCGGGCAACTGGGGCTGGCTGGCCTGCTCGAGGCGCGAGAAGGACTGAAACAACTGGCTTCGTTTTTGTTCCGGTATGCCGGGGCCGGTGTCCTCCACGGCGACGCGCAGCAGCGCATGACCGGCGCTTCTCTCCAGACAATGCACCGCGATCCGCACGTAACCCGAGGGCGTGAATTTGATGGCGTTGCCTGCCAGGTTGAGCAGAACCTGACCGATGCGGTCGGGGTCGCCAAGGAAGCGGCGCGGCGCTTCCTCCGGGTACTCGACGCGCAGGGAAAGGGATTTCTTGTCGGCCAGGGGCTGGAGCAGCGCGACGAGGTGGCGGATCAGTTCCGGCAGGTCGAAAGCGCGGGGGCGAACCGGCAGCTTGCCCGCTTCCATGCGCGCCAGATCGAGCAGGTCGTTGATCACCCGCAGCAGGCTTTCTGCCGAACTGCGGATTGTGTGAACCAGTTCGCGCTGCTGGGGCGTGAGCGGGGTTTCGAGGAGTAGTTCCGTGATTCCAAGGACGCCATTCATGGGCGTGCGGATTTCGTGGCTGGCCAGGGCCAGGAAGTGGCTCTTGGCCTGCGCCGCTGCTTCCGCGGCTTCTTTGGCGCGCAGGAGTTCCTCGTGCTGGCGGCGCAGCTCGGCTTCGGCCCGCTTCAGGGCCGTGATATCCGTGACCATGGTCAGCGACCCGATGTAGCGCTCGTCGGAGTCGAGTAGAGGGGTAGTGGACACGAGGGCATGGACTACAGCGCCGTCCGGGCGGTGAAACCGGTACTCGAAACGATCTATGCCCCGGTGGCCTCGTCGGCGGCGTTCCACGCGCTCGACGAACTCCTGCCAGCCGGCTTCGTCGGTGATGCCCCGCAGTGACATGCCGAGGAGCTTGTCCACACCGACTCCGAGCATGTCAGCGAGGGCCTGGTTGGCGAAGAGGATCCTCCCGCCGGGCGATATCAGCCCAATGCCCTCGGCAGCCGTTTCGACGATCTGGCGATAACGGGCTTCGCTTTCCCGAAGGGCTTGCTCGGCGCGCTCGCGCGCCTGCTCGGCCAAGCGCCGCTTTTGCTCCTGTGCAAGGCGGTCCAGGGCCAAAGATATGTTCGCCGCGACGCGCTCGAGAAGCTCCACCTCTTGCGCGTCAAAGGCTTGGGGATCCGCCGAGTAAACGGCGAGAGCGCCAACGACGGCGCCGTCCGCGGTGAGGGGAAAGGCAGCAACGGCCTGCGCGCCCAGCTTGCGCAAGAGATCGTGCCATGGGGCCAGTTTGGGGTCCTCCAAGGCCCGCTGGACGATCACGGTTCGAGCTTCGCGGATCGCCGTTCCCACGGCGCCTTGGCCCTCGGGTTCATCGCGGGCGGTGATGCGAACCCTGGCCGCAGTCGGGGCCGCCACGCCGGCGAAAGCCCTCGGTCTGAGCTCCAGCGTCACCGGGTCGAGCGAGGCCACGAAAGCCAGCCGGTAAAGTCCGCCTTCGACGACGATGCGGCAAATCTCCTCCAGCAAGGGCTGCGTGTCTCGCGCCCGAAGGATGGCGTCGTTGACGCGGCTCAAGGTGGCGTAGATGCGGTTGAGCCGGATGAGATCGGCCCGAGGGGCTTGGGAGGGGGCGGATGTCGGGCTGGCAGGATCGGGCGAGGCGTCGGCGGGCGCAGCGGTGGTATCCGAGCCGGTCATCCTTACAGCCATATCGGACGGGCGCCGCTCCTTTTAAGCCAATTCATGGGCTAATTTGAATGCATGGCGTGGGAACATGAGCTGGAAACGGCAAAGCGGCTCGCAGTGAAAGCCGGCGAGCAAGCGCTGCGCATGCGCAGGGAGGGCCTCAGGCCCGAAGGAAAACCGGACCGGAGCCTGGTGACGGCGGCGGACCGCGCGTGCGAGAAGCTGATTGCGGAAGCCCTGGTTGAAGAGTTTCCCGAGGACGGCTTGCTCGCGGAAGAAGGCGGGCGGCGCCACTCCCGTTCGGGCCGCAGGTGGATCGTGGATCCGGTGGACGGCACGCTGGATTACGTGCGCAGCATCCCGCTGTGGTCCGTGCTGATTGCTCTAGAGGACCAGGAAGGCGTGGCGGTGGGGGTATGCTACCTGGCGGAGCCGGGCGAGATGTACTGGGCTGCGCGGGGAGGAGGCGCCTGGCGGAACGGACAGCGGCTGCGCGTTTCGCAAGTGAGCGATCCGGCCGATGCCGTGCTCTGCGTCAACGCGCTGCACAAGGTGGACGGCGCCCCGTGGGGTGCGAGGGTCATTAGCCTCATGAGCCGCTTCCGCGCCGTGCGATGCCTGGGCGGGTGCCACGACGCCATGCTGGTTGCTTCCGGACGTGCCGAAGCGTGGATCGAACCGCAGGCGTGCGAATGGGACCTCGCCGCGCTGAAAATCATCGCGGAAGAAGCCGGGGCTGTGTTCTTCAATTTCGACGGCGGCTCCAACATTTGCGGCGGAAATTGTGTGATTTGCGTACCCGCCCTGGCGCCGGTGGTGCGCGAGGCGCTGGCCATTCCCTGAACGCTGCTCCGGGGAGCGGCCGGGCGCCTCTGCGATAATAAAAACGTGGCCAAGCCAAAGGACCTGCTGGCGACCCTGGAGCGCACCGAGCAGCAACTGCGGCTCTTTCAGAAGATCAGCCGTTTCATGGTCAAGGAGATGAGCCTGCAAGAGGTCTTGCAGGGTATCGTCTCGCTGGTCGTCGAGTTCATGAATTGCGATTCCTGCCTCGTGTACCTGATAGACAATGACGACCTGGTGCTTTGCGCCTCCAACACGCCGCATCCGGATCAGATTGGCCGCATCCGCCTGAAGCTGAACGAAGGCCTGACCGGCTGGGTGGCGCGCGAAAGACGCGTGCTGGCTATCTCGCGGGAGGCCTACAAAGACCCGCGCTTCAAAGCGTTCCGCGACTTGCCCGAAGACACTTACGAAGCCTTCCTGTCAGCCCCGGTCATTGCGCGCAACCGCGTGGTGGGCGTCATCAACGTCCAGCACCGCAATCCGCACCAGCATACCGGGGCCGAGATCGAGCTGCTGGCGACCGTAGGCGAACTGGTTGGCTGCGCGCTCGTGCTGGCGCGGATGGACCCGGCCATGATCGAGCGCGCCAATCACGTCGAACTGGTGCTGGCCTCGGCCCCGCCGCGTTCCTGAGGGCCACAGGCATGCGCTGCGCCGCCTGGCTGGCTTGCCTGGCCGCTATCGTTCAGGGCGCAGAAGTCTGGGAGTTGCGCTACCTCTACGACGCCGACAACAGCCAACTGAGCCTGGCGGATTTCGTCTTTGCTTCGGCGCGCCGCGGTATGGCTTGCGGCGTGCTGCGGGAAGACGGGCGGGAACGCCCTGTTTTGTTAATGACGGGTGACGGGGGCAGCACATGGGAGTTGCGGCCTGTGCCCGATGCCTGCCTGGCGCTGTTTTTCGTCAACGAGACCACGGGATGGTTGGTCGGACGAAAGGGGCTGTACCGCAGCGAGGAGGCCGGCATGGCTTGGCGGAGAATCCCCGCTCCGTCCGGCCTGTTGCGGGTGTGGTTCGCGGATGAACGGCGCGGCTGGGCAGTGGGAACGCACAAGGCCGTGTACGCCACCACGGACGGAGGGTCGAACTGGCAGCGCCTGCCGGCCGCGGACGAGGTCAAGACCACGCCGGAGTACACGGCCTACGTGTGGATCGTATTTGCGGACGCTCAGCGAGGGATGATCGTGGGCAACAGCCGTCCGCCGCGGAGGGATGAGGCGAAACAATTGCCCGAGTGGTTGGATCCCGAGCGGGCCCAGCGGCGCCGGGAACGGCCTTCGCTCGGAATTGTGTTGGAGACGCGCGACGGCGGCTCGAGCTGGTCATCGTCAGTCACTTCGATGTTCGGTCAGATCACGCGCGTGCGGCTGGCAGCGGATGGTCGAGGTCTGGCTCTGATCGAATTTACCCGCCCGTTCGATTGGCCGTCGGAGGTGTTCAGCCTGAACTGGAAGGGCGGGCGGAGCGAACGTGTGTTTCGGCGAGCAGATCGCGCGGTGACCGACCTCGCGCTGGCGCGGGACGGATGGGCGTACCTGGCTGCGGTGGAGCCAGTCGGCCAGAAGATACGACTACCAGTGCCTGGCAAAATTCACGTGCTGCGCAGTAAGGATCTGTCGCGGTGGGAAGAGGCGGAGTTGGACTATCGCGCGTTCGGGCGTCGCGCGATGCTGTCGGAGGCGCCTGACGGGCGTCTGTGGCTGGTGACGGATGCGGGTGCGGTGCTGGAAAGGGTCGTGCGATGAGGTGGCGGAACAGGGAGCGGCGGTTTTGTTTTATTCAAAGAATTTCAACAGATTTCGTTTTGTAACCGATTGAAAAACAAGGAGATATTTTTTGCGAAATTCGGCGCTTTTTCCGCCGGGGTGGCTTGACAAGGCTGGTCAGTCCGTTGCAAGATGGGAGTGGTTCCGAGAGGTCCGCGGAACAGCGAGCTCGAGGCGGCCTGGGAACCTCGGAGCGATGATCCGGAGACGCCGACCGCAAGGCAGGCGGATCCGGGGAGCGACGAGGGGAGCCGGTGCTGCCCGGGTGAGCTTCCCGGGGCTGAATCGGGCCGAGCGTTGAACCCAAGGGATCGAGAGATCCCGAGGGGGAGCAAGGTCTGAGGAGGCAACGGGATCACGGCTTGCCTGCTCGAGCAACGGGCTTTGGATGTTGATCCTCCCCGGCCCGCAGCGGCGCGCCGAGGAGGGGAGTCCAAGGCCGAACGGGTTCGAGCGCCAAGTCGTGAGGTGGCGAAGGGGTAGGCCAGGAACGACGACCCCGCAGAGGAGGCCTCGAAAGGGGCAACCGCTGCGGGCGAGTGAAAGGCCGCTCCGAGCCGCCGGCTCCTTCGGGATCGCAGCGCGGTGCGTCTCCCGGAGCGTGGATCCGCCGCGGCCAAAAGCTGCGGCGGGGAGCGAAGGGAGAAATGCACGGGCGACCCGAAGCCACGCTCAGGCCGTGCATGCCGGCTGGGGAGCAAGCTGGTACGTGGGTCACTCGGAACCGCTTTTGTTTTTTAGGAAATCTCTCCGGTGCGCGAGGTGGCGGCGCGGCTCATCCTGCGATGGGATTTCCTTCCACGGTAAGGCTCGCGGGCAGGACGGAAGCTCACGAAATTGACCCTGCAATACTCGCATCGCCAAGGATGGGCTCCGAGCGCGAGCCAGAGCCGCTGAAGCGCGCTGGGGCGGTGCTGCTCAGTTGACCACGTGGCCAGGTCGGTCCGCCAGCACCTCGGGCAGCGCGCCCAGCGGATGTTGCTCAGACGCCAGGTGCGAGCGACGAACCTGGCCCGGCAATCGCGGCAACGCAGCGGGCGGATGCCGATCAGGCTCAGCAGGCGCTCGCGGCGATTGCGGCGGTGTGAGTAGCGGAGATTTCGACTTCCGCAAAGCGGGCATTCAAGCATGGGAGCGAATCAAAGCTTGCCATTGTAACTCAGCGTGGCCGCGCCCGTGTGTTAGAATACCGATTAGGAATGCACCGCGGGCTCGTAGCTCAGTTGGTTAGAGCGCTACCTTGACACGGTAGAGGTCTGGCGTTCGAGTCGCCACGAGCCCACCAATGTTTCCAACCACTTGCAGGCGGGGCAGGGGAGCCAGGCGTTCCAAAACTGTGCCAAAACTCAGGCGGGTTTTGCCAAATTTTCGCCATCGGGGATCACCAGGGACTGCAGTTGCTGTTGGGCACGGCGCTGGCCTTCGACATCCAGCAGGGTGTACCAGGCCGTCATCCTTGGGTGGGTGTGGCCGGCCATGCGCTGGGCCTGGAAGGGATCCAGCAGGCGGGCCAGGTGTGTGATGGCTTCCCGCCGGAAGGCATGGAAGCCGAACCCAGGATAGTAGATGCCAAGGGCTTTGGCCACTGGGCGCAGGAAGTGCTGGTTGATGTCGCGATCGTCACGGCAGATGGTGCCGTGTGCCGTGCGGACGCCAAAGACAAACTCGTCAGGCTTCCTGTCGCCGGGGGGCACGCGCTCCAGCTCCTGGGCGATGACTTCGGGCAAGGGAACTGGCCTTTCTGACCGTGCCGATTTAACCCAATCCAGCTCCCCACGGTACCAGCGCCGCCGCACGTAGACGATTCGGCGCTCCAAGTCCACATCCTGCCATTGCAAGCCCAAAACTTCGCTAATACGCAGGGCCGAAAGCAAAGCCATCGTCACGATCAATCGCACGTCCGGGTGCAGGGCCGCTAGCAGTGTGCGGATCTGGTCATCGGTCAGTTTGCGGTGCTCCCGGGCCATCCTGCGCCGCCCCACGGCTACGCGTTCCACCGGATTGCGGTCAATGTGGTAGCCCCAGTCCATGGCCTTGCTAAAGATGCCCGACAGGATGTTGCGCAGGTCGCACCGCGTGGACCACGACAAGCCCTGGGCGGCTTTCTGGGCAAGCCATTGCTCGATGCGTTCTGGGGTGATCTGACCCATGGGCAGGTGGCCAAAGGCCGGCAGGATGTGGTTACGGATGTGGCCTTCGTACTTGGCCGCCGTGCTGGCGGCCAGCACCCCGGGGGCCTGCACGTAGTTGCGCAAGTAGTGCTTGACAAAGTCACCGAAGCGGACTTGGTTCTCAATCACTTGGCGCGAGTTGTTGATCCGGTCCAGCAGCTGGCGGGCGGCTTGCTCCGCCTGGCGGCGGGTCATTTCCGCACAGCGGCCAAGCTGGATGCGCCGGCGCACGCGCCGGATGCCTTGCTCCGTCAGCACGTCAATCCGTGGCATGATGTACCAGCGCGGATCTGAGCCGGAGGTTTTCTTTACGATCGGCTTCTGATAACGCGGACGCGGCATGGTTCCTCCTAGAACAAGCTGGAGGATATGATAACCCGTCCGCTCACTCATGGGTCATCCCCCTCGCATTCCACGAGCCCACCTCGCTCGCATTCCACGTGGTGGGGCGAAAACTCCCCCAGGATCAACGATCGGCCCCAGGGGGGTATCAGAAGGCCCTCCCCCTTCCTCACTCGCTCACATTCCACCGAGTCCACTGGTATTATATGGGCGTCGCCTCAAATCCCCGAGCCGCCCAGCAAGCTTCACCGCCGGCGGGCAGTCAGCTCCTGCTTCTGGCGCAAGTACTCCTTGTAGGGCTTCCTGCCCATTGGCGTGTTCAACGCACGCGCAACGGCCTCGGCCTCGGATATCGATCCGTCCGCCTTGGCAACCTGCTGGTTGGCCAGCCGCTTGATTTCCTGCCAGGCGGGAACGTCTTCATCGTCCCAGGCCTTGCGTACCGGCTGCGGTTCGGGCACCGGATCTACGCGCGCTTGCAAGTAAGCACTGTACAACTGCGCCCCAGTGGGGGTGCAAAGCAAGGCGTCAACGGATTGCGGAGAGCTGTCGCCAAACACAATCTCGGCCGCCTTTTCAATGGCCTCCCAGACCTCCGAGCGGTTGCGAGCCAATCCTAACAGCGACTTGTGCACGACCTGGTGTCGCTGGGCACGCTCCTCGGCTTGGGCAGTGGCGCGCTTGGGCGGCTTCTTCCTGCCCTTGCCTTCGCCATAGTCGCCATACCCCCCGTACTCGCCATAGTCGCCGTACTCGTTCTTGGGCTGGCTGCGGGCAGCCTTGACTTCATCACTGGCAGGCAGGGGTGGGGGCTGATAGCCATAGCCAGCCAGCGAGGCCAAGGTGTTGAGGATGTCGCCAGGCAGCTCGTCACGGTAGGCGTTAAGCAGTCGCAGGGCACCCTTGACGGCATTAGCGGCTTTCTCACTAAGCCCCTGGGCTTTAAGAATTTGTTCAATCTCGTCTTCGTTTTCTAGATCCGTGTTCAGGATGCGATCAACGACAGACTCGTCATACATACAGTCACCTCCTAAGGCAGACTTCAACAGCAGGAATCTCTTGCGGTTCGCACCTTTGGGAACCAGACTGACTTCATCAACCTTCAGGTCACGTAATTCATTTGCCAAGAATCGCTTTTGCTGCATTTTTGACACCTCCAAA
>Ga0078972_1011116_pt1 | contig 16330 bp, 12 predicted proteins | sample YelNatPaOPGAMG01_FD_67568 | JGI IMG/M metagenome (GOLD analysis project Ga0078972, IMG submission 67568) | Hot spring thermophilic microbial communities from Obsidian Pool, Yellowstone National Park, USA - OP-RAMG-01 (SPADES assembly) (version 2) | ecosystem: Environmental > Aquatic > Thermal...
TAACCATACCCTAATCCTCCTTTCGAAACTTCATTATATCTGAGGAACTCTTCTGCTCTGTATTGGCCTCTCGCAGCAACCTTTACTTCGTCACTTTGACCGGCATTGGGGCCGGAGGCGCCATGGGAACAGGACCGCACGCAGGCGCGCAGCACTGTTGCTTGATGTAGTTTGCCTTCACCCACACGCAACGAGGCACTTTGTGGCTCTTGCAGCAGGGATCCATCACTGTGTCATAGTGCTCATTCTTGATCTCTGACACGATGGGTACGAGCCACTCATAGCGACCGACGGGAATTGCCTGGGGGAAAGTCTGTGGATTCGCGAAGAATGCCAGAGGCTTGCGCGGCCATGCAACGCCGGCCAGATACGGGGCAACCACCCTCACCCTTCTCAATTGAGCGGGTATCGGAGTGATAACCTCCTTTTTCATTTCGTACTTGGTCTGGGCTGGTCCACACAGCGGCGGAATCATTGGTGGGGGCGGCATATATGCCTGTCCACCGCCGCCGGGTCCGCCAGCGGAAGTAATCACCACGCTAGCGCCGCACAATGCGAGAACCAGTAGGCTCAGAAGTATTAAACGTTTAACCATACCCTCAATCCTCCTTTCAACAGTTCCTCCCAACCATTGTTTGGGAGACCCGTAAAAAACATTCCCGGATGAAAACCCGATATAGCCCGGAATGTATTTTTGGTATCAAATCAACCACCGAATGTCAAGCTATTTTTTTGCCTGACTCCAGCTTGACTGCCATCTTCCACCCGAAAAAGCGTCCCTTCTTTTCAGGTACATGCTTTTTTTGGGTGAACCCTTTTTCGGTTGAGCGCGGCGTGCGTCTCAACCACGTGATAAAGCCTATCTACTTCAAATACTTATATAGTAAAATCTTTGTAACAGATGCTCAATAACAAGTCAAGATTTTTCGGACCCCGTGCGTCACTTCTTCTAAATCATGCCGTAGCCGCCGTCCACGCACAGCACCTGTCCCGTGATGTAGTCCGACTCGCTCGAGGCGAGAAAGACAAACGCGGGGCTTATATCCGACGCGGTTCCAAACCGCTTCATCAAGATGCGGTTCATGTAAATTTCTCTGAGCTTTTCATCGCTCCTTATTTTCTCGGTCATGTCGGTCTCTACTATTCCAAGAGATATGACATTCGCGCAGACATTATAGCGTGCCAACTCCCTTGCAACGCTCTTGGTAAAGCTAAGGATGCCTCCTTTGGCAGCAGAATAATTGACCTGCCCCACAGTCCCCACGAGGCCCGCGACGGAACTCACGTTGATGATCTTACCGTAATTCTGTTCCTGAAAATATTTCGCGGCTGCCTGAGTACAGAGAAAGGTCCCTTTGAGATGCGCATCGACCACCAGATCCCACTGTTCTTCGGTCATTTTCAGCAGCATCGCTGGTTTTGTAAAGCCGGCATTGTTGACGAGAATCTCCAAATGTCCAAAGGTCTCTTTGGCGGTGCGCATCATCTCTTCGACATCCTGCTTCACCGCGACGTCAGCGCGCACGGCCACAGATTTTCGTCCCATGGCTATTATTCGTTGAACAACCTCCTGAGCAGCCGATTCGTTTGACGTGTAGTTGACAAGTACGTCAGCCCCTTCTGCAGCCAATGCCAGCGCCACGTTTCTGCCTACCCCGCGGCTGCTGCCGGTGACGACGGCCGCCTTTCCATTCAGTCTCATATCCTCTCCTCCATCTTCTTCTTCAGTGCGTCGGCGCATCAGCGCGGTCTCTCAATGAACCACTGCTCATGGTCTCGTTTCCGGGGCCCTTTTGATCGCCATGCTGCACGCACGCCAGGCGCGGTCCTTTTCTCAGACGCTGCAGTGTGACGCCACGCTGTTCCCCCGGCGGAATTGTGCGCCCTTATGGCGCGCATCAACGTTGGGCCCAGACATAACAGGCTATACATTATCAGACAGGATCGCGAAAAAAAAGCCCCGAGAGGGGGCTCGGGGCGTGAAAGGAGGTATGGATATGGGTTATTGCGTTCATTAGGCGCCACACTTCCCTGGGACACGAGGCCTCGCCTCGTGCGCTCTGGCGCTGGTAAGTATGACGTCCGTCATGACATAACCCTGATCTGATAGACAAATTATCGTGTGGAAAGTTCCACGATCGTTGACGAGATTCGCGCCTCTATATAGCGGTTCTCGGAAGCATCCGCGAATTCGATAAAGTAGCCGTCACTGTCGGCGACTCACTCGGCGTCATTTCGAGAGCCTTACTTGGCGTCATCTCGAGAGCCTCACTCCGGGGTCATTGCGGGCCCCCTACTCCATGTCATTTCGAGCGAAGCGAGAAATCTTCGCCCGAAGACCAAGATTTCTCAGTCGCCGTCTCTTACTTGGTTCAAGCCTTGCTCCTTTGAAACGCCAAAGAGTGGCTTATCCTGGTTTTTCTCCGCGGTTCTCGCAAGCGCATACAAACTGCACGGCGCGGAAGCAATTTGGACGGACGTTTCGGGAATCAGTATGAACAAACGAGGCGGCCGCGCCGTCTAACTCGTCTCCTCAGTGGATTTCCCCCAGAAAGCAGTCGCGGCCCAGGCAGTTCCCTTCCTTCTTAAGGAGTATAGACGACGACAATGAGCTGGGATTTCTTGTTGCTAAGATTCTTTAAATTGTGGGGAATGCTCGAATTGAAATGGAGCGTTGCGCCTTTTTTCAACTGGTGCACCGCCTCGCCCACTTGAATCTCGACTTTTCCTTCTAACACGTAAACGAATTCTTCTCCCGGGTGCTTGTATTCTACCATTTCATGGGCTTTCCCGGGATCGAGGGTCACGAGATATGCCCACAAATGTTTGTCCTCAGCGCCAGGCGTCAGGTTCTTGTATGAATATGATTTGGTGCGTTTGCGGTAACTCCGACGCCTCTCCTCTTTTTTTTCTTCAGCGAGCAACGCGGCTGAATCCACCGCGAGCGCCCTGGAAATTGTAATAAGGGTCCCCACGGGAGGAACCACTGCGTCGGCCTCAATTTCCTGGAGGTAGTCGGCCGTCAATCCAGTTTTCTCCGCAAGTTGCGTTATATCGAGATTGAGTTTTTTCCTCATCTCTCGAATTCGTTCCCCTGTACTTTGGCTTTTTTCAGCTTTCTTGGCCATAAAGCTTCTCCTGCGAACAATAGTGACTTCTGCGAAGCGCGTGTCACGTGTTGGACAAGTGTGGCTGCCCTTTCACGTTAAATTTCCACGCGTCTTTAAGAGCACGCACGCCTACGGTCTCGTTAGTACGTGTCGGGCCTTTTGCCTCCTTTGTACTTGGCCAACTCTCTTGCAATGACAATGCGCTGAATTTGGTTGGTCCCCTCAAATATTTGGGCGATTTTTGCAAAGCGCATATACATCTCCACGGGATAAGATTTCATGTAGCCGTACCCGCCCAGTAGTTGAACAGCCTCAGTGGTCACTCTCATGGCGGTGTCCGTGGCGAACCGTTTTCCCATAGCCGCCTCCATGACGCTTGGTTCGCCTTGATCCATGAGCCATGCTGCTCGATAAATCATCAAGCGCGCTGCCTCGATCTCTGTGGCCAAGTCTGCAACAAGAAACTGGATCCCTTGAAAAGAGATGATGGATTTTCCGAACTGCTGTCTCTTGTGGGCGTAGGCCATGGCATAATCAAGGGCTTGCTGAGCCAAACCTGTGGCGCATGCGCCTATACTGATCCTCCCCCCGTTGAGGGCTGTCAAGGCCATATTCAACCCGCGCCCCTCTTCTCCGAGCAAGTTCTCCGCAGGGATAAAGCAGTCTTGAAAGTGCAATTCCGTGGTGGGACTTGCATTGAGCCCCATTTTTGGTTCATGGGGTCCAAAAGAAAACCCTGGGGTACCCTTCTCAACGATGATTGCGCTGATGCCTTTCTGTTTCTGAGTTTCATCCGTGCGCACCATCACTGCGTAGATGTCCGCAACTTCCCCGCTCGTCACGTAGAGCTTTGTCCCGTTTACCACATACCCACCGTCCGTTTTCACTGCTGAGGTCGTCAACGCGGCCGCATCAGAACCGGCGTCTGCCTCGGTGAGCGAGTAGGCTCCAAGCTTCTCCCCGCGCGCCAGAGGAGGAACCCATTTTTTGCGCTGAGCTTCGTTGCCGTATTGATAAATCAGATTGGTGACCATATTGTGGACGCTCAGGTACACGGCGGTGGCGAAGCAGCCTTTTGCCAGCTCTTCGAAGATGATCGCCGCGGTCAGGCGACCGACGCCGGTTCCCCCAAGCTCTTCCGGTACATACAATCCCGTGAAGTCCAGTTCGCCCATCTTATCAAAGGTCTTTCTGCTGAAGGTTGCGGTTTCCTCCCATTCCCTTACGTTGGGCATGAGTTCCTTGGCGGCAAAGTCCCGAGCAGCCTTTCGGATCAATCGTTGTTCGTCTGTGAGCCTGAAGTCCATTCACTGTCTCCATGTCGTGATGTGGTGGATCCATGTGGTTCGCAAGAGGGGGACTCTCTCCGCCTTCTGCATTCGATGGCGAACGCGCTGGCAAACATGTAGAGGAGTTCCATTGAATATGAATACTTGTTACAAGATAAAAGAGTCAATGAAAAATCACACGACGCGATCACCTTTGTGGCATGAACGGAAAACCGCAGAGGAAAGCTGCACCTCAGTGGTTCTTCTTTTTGTGCAGACGTGAACCGTGAAAAGCCTTGAGCTTAGATCGCTTCAGAGGAGAAAAACCGTGAAGTCGAGTCTTACCCTACTTGATGACCTGCTTAAAATGTTCGGCGTCGAGCCCGAATACAAGGATACAGAAGGCCAGCGCCATTATGCCGAGCTGGCCGACCTTTTGCGCGTCCTGAAGCAGAAAGGGATCTACCTCAGGGAGGACCTCTTTCGTGAGGCGCCTGACACCTTGGTCGCTTCAAGCCAAAATCCGCCCGAAGAGCTGTCCATCACCATGCGCAGCGATCAGGATATCCCTGAAGAGGGCGCTCGAAACGGTTTCATCGTGTTCGAAGAATACTCCAAGGCCATCGACGCGTTTCATTACGCCATAGACGATGCGCAGGTATCCACGTCAGGGCCGCGTTTCGTAAATGAGATGACGATTCGGGTACCGTATCCAAAGGGCCTGCACGAGGGGAGATACCGATTTCATGTGACCGCGGAGTTCTCACAAGCGCGCTGTTCCAAGGATGTGCATTGGCTGGTCTGCCCTGAGGCATGTTACCTGCCCTCTGAGATGGCGAACGGGGCGCGGCTGGCCGGCGTGGCCCTGGCCATGTACGGCCTTCGATCCCAGAAAAATTGGGGCATCGGCGACTTTTCTGACCTGGAACGGGTAATAGACTGGGCGGCAGACGACCTCGGCGTTGACTTTGTGGGATTGCAGCCGCTGCATGCCATTTTTAACAAAAGTCCATTTAACACGAGCCCCTACCTCCCATCCAGCCGTCTGTACCCGAACTATGTGTATCTGGACGTTCCTGCGATAGAAGACTTTAACCAGTCTGAAAAGGCGCGTCTCTATGCCAGCTTGCCAACTAATCAGAGCCTCGTCCATGAACTCAGGGGCCGAGAACATGTCGATTATGAAAAGGTTGCCGCGCTGAAATTAGTGGTCTTGCGGGAAACATTCCGGACGTTTCTCGAAAACAATGCACGAGGCCACAGGTGCAATGAGCGCTGGGAGCAGTTTGAAAAATTCCGACAATCCCAAGGTGAATATCTGCGACGCTTCGCTCTTTTTTGTGCGCTGCAGGAGCATTTTTCCGAACAGTCAGCCCACACATTTGGCTGGCGTGATTGGCCCACGCCGTATCACGATCCCGAAGGGGCGGCTGTAAAGGATTTCGAGAGAGAGCACCAAGAAAAGGTTTTGTTCTGGATGTACGTGCAGTGGCAGATACATCTTCAGCTTAGCCGCATTCAAGACTACGCGCGAGCAAAAGGCATGTTGATTGGTTTGTATCATGATATGGCCTTGGGGGTCGATTCAAACGGGGCTGACTTCTGGGCGTGGCGGCGTTTCTTTCATGAAGGATTTGCCATTGGAGCTCCGCCAGACCCATTCTCTCCACGCGGTCAAAATTGGGGCGTGCCGCCTCCTGACGGCGAGGCCATTCGACGGAGCGGCTATGATCTGTTTCTGAAAAATCTCGAAGCCAACTGTCGCTACGGAGGGGCTTTACGCATCGACCACGTCATGCAGTTGAATCACCTTTTCTGGATTGCCAATGGCTGCAGCCCCTCACAAGGCGTATATGTCAAAGAATATGAAGACGAACTCCTCAGTCTTGTTGCCCTGCAGAGCCAAAAAACCAAGGCGCTGATCGTGGGGGAAGACCTGGGCACGCTGCCTCACGGCTTTAGAGAAAGACTCATGGCAAAAGGGATTTTCTCATATAGGCTTTTCTATTTTGAACAAGACGGTCAAGGAAACTATCTTCCTTTCCAAGATTATCCGCGTACAGCCCTTGTTTCGATCAGCACCCACGATTTGCCGACCCTGGCCGGTTTCTGGTCGCATCGCGACATCGAGTTGCGCCACGAAATGGGGCTCATAAGCGCGGCTCAGTCAGAGGAACAGCGTCGCCAGAGAACGACCCAGAAGGCTCGTATCATCGAGCGGCTGTTTCAAGATGGCTTCCTGACGGATCAGAATGCGCACGCGGCCTGGGAGTCGCTTACGCCCACAGACGATCTCCACACTGCTGTCTTGAGTTTTGTATTGCGGACGCCTTCGCTGCTGACCCTGATTAACCAGGAGGACCTCTTTTTGGATGTGAGGCAGCAAAATTTTCCTGGCACCACCTCTGAGCATCCCAACTGGGTCACAAAGATGCGATACACGGTGGAAGAACTCAGGTCCAATGGGGAGGCGGGGCGCATGGCGGAGAAATTCAGGAGACTGGTTGCGGCGTCAGGACGCCGCAGTCCTCGTCAAAACAGCGGGACGGACGGCCATCGCTCCAATACCTAAGTGATTATAGGTGCTCTCGAAAGTAAACGCCAATTCGAAAAGGGCTTGACTGGTAGATTCATAACAAGCCGAGATTGCTAGACCTGTTCTCGAAAGTAATCACGAATTCAAGGAGGCGCCGGTCATTTCGAAATGCATGGTCCCTGTCATTTTGAATGCATTGTCCCTGTCATTTCGAGCGAAGCGAGAAATCCTGGTCAGAAAACCAAGATTTCTCAGTCGCGGCCTCTCACTTCGTTCGAGACTCGCTCCTTCGAAATGACAAAGGTTGGCCTTTGGCCGCTAGAAGGAAGGTTCCGAAAGCGGCCACACGCTCGACGAGACGGCCCTCATCCCGACAGAAATTTCGAGAACCCGTATATGCCGCCGTCGGCTCCCCGCAATGACAAAAGTCTCTCGCGTGTCGTCGCGAGCTATTCAAAGCAATCTCTCGACAACTTTTGAGAAAGACCATGTGAAACCGAAGTCTATGTCGCAGGAGTTTCCGCAGACGGCGCGGTTTCTTGCATTGGGCGCCAGGACGCGATCCAACATCCAGGACATTCATCATGGATTTCTATTTTCGCGGCAAAGAGGGCGCATGGAGCTTTCGCAGACGCCTAAAGCAAACCTTCCTTCTCCAGCTCTCTTATGAACGGCAAGGTTATCCTCCGGCTTCTTGTGAGCGCATGGACGTCGAGGCGCTCGAGCATAGCCGCGAGGTCATGCAGGCCGCGTGATTTGTGGTTGACGAGATACCTCCCTACTTCCGGCGGCAGTCTTATATTTCTGTCTCGAGCCATCTTGTCGAGGACCAGCATCCTTGCAGAGTCGCTGGGCGCGTCGAGTCGAAGGACTAGCCCAGAGGTCACTCGCGAACGCAGATGCAAATTATCTTCAAACAATTCTTGCGGAGACGCGAGGGAGCTTAGGATCAGGGGAAGTCCTGCCGTGGTCAGTTTATTGGACGCAATCCATAGCGCCGAGGCGTATGCCGCGGCAATTAGGTGAACGTCGTCGATGACCAGCGCGGCTTGCCCACGGTCGCCAGCAGCCATAGTTGTTTCCAGGTCCCATGAATTCTCGCCTTCTCTTGGTTCAGTTCCTTTCAGATCATGAGCTGAAATGAACGCGACGGCCATATGCGCGCCCAGCATCTCTGCAAGGGCCTTCAACAGGTGCGTTTTACCTGTGCCGCTTGGACCGTAAAGGAAAAGATGCGGCAAAATTTTGTCCTTCGTCCCATACACTGACAGGATGGTAGAAACTGCAAGCTCATTTCCCTCATGCAGCACAAGATTGTCGAAACGGAACAATGGGTGAGCTGGAAAAGGCAGAATGAGTTGATCCATGGGTATTATTCTATGTGAACGCCCCCGAGGGGTCAACTGAAGAAGAGCGCTCACGGACAGGGGTGTTCTCAGGCATGAAGACCGTGGAGCAGCATCGCCGCAAGCAGAACGCGGGATGGCGACCCGCCAGACCTGCGGCGGCGCTTGAAAATTGCAATGGGCGCCTCTTTTGGTGAAGCGCCCGTTTTATTTTGAGGAGGGCGTCTCTGGGGCTATTTCGGCTGCCGTTCACATTTTGAGGCGCAGTATGGCGCCTCTTCGGGGTCCTCCACATCGCACACTGGGCACGAGCATACTTCGGGCCCATCCACAGGTTTCTTGAATTCCTTCCCTTTTTGTTTTGCTCGATAGTCCTCGATCGCCCTGTGGAGGGCATCTGCGCCGAGATTCGAGCAGTGATGTTTTTTCTTCGGGAGCCCGCTGAGCGCTTCGATCACCGACTTGTTGGTAATCTTCATCGCTTCATCCAGCGTCTTGCCCTTGGCCATCTCGCTGACCATGCTGGACACGGCGATGGCCGCTCCACAGCCGAACGTCTTAAACTTGACATCTTCCAAGACGTTGTCCTTTACCTTGATGTAGAAGGCCATGATATCGCCGCATGCGGGGTTGCCGACTTCGCCCACGCCGTCGGCGTCCGGTATTTCACCCACATTGCGTGGATTGGTAAAATGATCCATCACGATTTCGTTATACATTACAAAGCTGTACCCCCTTTGTATTGGTTCGGACGTCAGTGCACTCAACGCACTGGACGTGTTGCGTCGTTTCTTTGACAAGTGGGCGCATCGCCTGTGACTTGCTTCGGTTAGCCGGCCGCCTTAATCCGGGAGGTCTTCTTATACAATGGCGACATGTCTCTCAGCCTTTGCACGATGGGAGGCAGGATCCTCAACACATCGTCAATGTCTTCGTTGGTGTTGTCTCTCCCAAGCGTGAACAGGAGGGAGCCCTGCGCGCTTCCTGCGTCGATGCCCATGGCCAGCATGACGTGGGATACCTTTAATGATCTGGATATGCACGCGGAGCCGCTGGCAATTTCCACCCCCTCCATATCCAAGAAAAGGAGCATCGATTCACCTTCCACGTACCGTACAAGGACGCTGACATTGCCAGGCAAACGATTGGTGGGATGGCCGACCAGCGCCACCTCCTCTATTGCGGCAGGAAGCTCTTTCATGAGCCTATCCCGCAAAGGGATGAGATGAGCTATGCGGGCATCCATCTCCTGTACCGCTATTTCTGCGGCCTTGCCCATGCCCACAATGCCCAGGACATTTTCAGTGCCCGCGCGCATGCCGCCTTCCTGAATACCGCCATCCATGAGAGGGGATATCTTCGCGCCTTTACGGACATAGAGGGCGCCGACGCCGAGAGGACCGTAAAATGGGTTCGCTGCGAGGGACAGCAGGTCCACATTGAGCTCCTTGACATTCACAGGGATCACCCCCGCGGTGGCAACAGCATCGGTATGGAAGGTGATACCCTTTGATCTTGCGATGCGCCCGATATCAGCAATCGGTTGAATTGTCCCTATCTCGTTGTTCGCATGCATCACCGAAATCAGGATGGTCTTGGGAGTAATCGATTTTTCGACGTCCTGCGGATCAACCATCCCGTATTTGTCCACAGGAAGTCTCGTCACATCTATTCCCTGCGTCTCGAGGGTCTTCGCTGCGTGCATAATTGAGAAGTGCTCAACTGACGAGATGATCACGTGGTTGCCCTTGGCGCGGTTTGCCTGGACAACGCCCTTCAGCGCCCAGTTGTTCGATTCTGTGCCGCCTGAAGTAAATACTATCTCTGTTTCCTGGGCGTTGATCAATTTGGCGACGTTGCCGCGCGCTTCATCCAGGGCTTCTGTTACCGTCTCTCCGAGGCTGTGCATGCTTGACGGGTTGCCATACTTCTCATTCAAAAAAGGCATCATCGCTTCCCGGACTTCGGGGAGGATCGGGGAAGCCCCAACGTGGTCCATGTTAATGATTCGCATCGATACACCTCGCAGATGAACACTTGTGGTACGATTGTTCATTGATAACTTGCGAGTTTAACTTAATGATTCCGAGTAGCGATGTCAATGATGCGAAGTTTATCCCTGTGCAAAGTCGTCGAGGATTGTTACGCGCCAAATCCCACTCGTGTGCAAAAATCTTTTTTTCTTGATTCTGTGAAGCATATCCCTCATTGTTAACTTGCCAGTCGCGCATTACCCTCTCTGCCTAGGAGCCCCTCCCATGACCTCTAAACTATCGCATACGCTGTTAACCATTCTTTTGATCGCCGCGGCAACGCTCTCTGCGTGCAACGAGGGATCCAAGCAGGTCCAACCCCAGCCTCCCGAGGTCATAGTAAGTCATCCCCTGGAACGCGAAGTGACCCAGTACCTCGATTTTTCCGGGTCCACGGCCGCCATCGAGTTCGTGGAGATCAGAGCCAGAGTAGAAGGCTGGCTGGAAAGCATGCATTTCGTTCCAGGGAGTTATGTTAAAGCGGGCGATCTGTTGTTTGTCATAGATCAGCGTCCCTTCCAGGCTCAAGTGGATTTGATGGAGGCATCCTTAAAGGGCCGCGAAGCCGAACTCGCGCTTAAACGGGCCAACCTGAAAAGGGCTGAGCAACTCCTCGCCACCGCTTCCATCAGCCAACTGCAGTACGACATTCAAAACGCCGATGAATCAGTGGCAGCAGCCCAAGTGGGCATCGCCCAAGCAGACCTCGAGAAAGCAAAGCTCGACCTTGCCTATACCAGAGTGACCTCGCCTATCAACGGACGCGTGAGTCGCAACTATGTGGACATAGGCAACCTCGTCGGAGCCCGCGAAAAAACGCTCCTCACAGAAGTAGTCAACGACAGCAGTGTGTATGTGTACTTTGACGTGAGCGAGCGGGACCTTTTGATGTTGATGCGCAAATATCCGCGAGTGCAAGATGAGGCGTCAACCGGCAAAGAGAAGGCGCCGGTGTACCTGCAGCTTGCCGATGAAAAAGGATTCGAGCATCAAGGAACTATAGATTTTGTCGAATCCCGCATTGACGTGAATACCGGCACGCTGAGGGTTCGAGGGCTTTTTGCGAATGACAAAGGTCTCTTGGTTCCAGGTCTTTTTGGCCGAGTTCGTGTGCCCATAGACCGCAAGACAGCCCTCCTCGTGCCGGAGTTGGCAGTCGGCATCAGTCAGGCGGGACGTTACGTATTCGTCGTGAACCGCGACCAGGTCGTTGAGCAAAGGCTCGTGAAGACAGGACCACTCGAGGGGAGTCTCCGCGCCATCGAAGAGGGTCTTTCAAAGGACGAGTGGGTGGTGGTCAACGCCATCCAGCGGGCCCGGCCGGGCATCAAGGTCACCCCCAAGGAGTCGTCGATTTCTGAGGCCCTTGGCGAATTCAATCAGACGAGTTCTCCGAAGGGGAGCGAGTAAAGGAAAACCATGTTCAGTCGCTTTTTCATCGAGAGGCCTGTCCTGGCGTCAGTGGTGTCGTTGCTCATCGTCTTTGCGGGTGGAATCTCCATTTTCAGCCTGCCCATCGCGCAATACCCCGACATCGTCCCGCCTGTGGTCCAGGTGGTGGCGTCGTATCCAGGCGCAGACCCGCGCGTCATCGCGGACACAGTGGCTGCTCCCATAGAGCAGCAAGTCAATGGCGTGGACGGCATGCTCTACATGTCCAGCCAAAGCGCCGCTGATGGGTCGTACACCCTCAACGTTACCTTTGAACTAGGCACCAATATCGACATGGATACTGTCTTGACGCAGAACCGGGTTACCGCTGCCCTGGCCCAATTGCCGGAGGATGTCCAGAGGCAGGGCGTCACGACCCAAAAGGTGTCGTCAGCCCTTGTCATGATTCTAAGCGTGTTTTCGCCTGACGCACGTTACGACGACCTCTTTCTCACCAATTACGTGACGATCAACATGAAGGACGTTCTGAACAGGATACCCGGCGTCGGCAGTATCTCCATATTTCCCACCAAAGACTATGCCATGAGGTTGTGGCTTGACCCAGAAAAACTAAGGGCTCGCAATCTCACCGTAGATGACGTCGTAAACGCGCTGCGTCAACAAAACGTTCAGGTAGCGGCCGGGCAGCTCGGGCAGCCGCCAGTTCCTAAAGATCAAGTGTACCAGCTCAACGTCAATACCCTTGGTCGCCTCCAGACCGTGGAAGAGTTTGAGGACGTGATTATCAAGACTGGCGAGGGCACGCGCGCCATTCGGGTCAAGGACATGGGCAAAGTCGAACTCGGAGGGAGGGCCTACGATTTCGCCTCCCTTTTCAATGGAAAGCCTGCGTCCACCCTGGTCGTTTATCAATCTCCCGGATCGAACGCCATGGAAGTGACCACGCAATTACTCCAGGCCCTTGACGAGATGAAAAAGGCATTTCCTGAGGGGATGGAATGTCGAGTCATTTATAAAATTGCCGACTTCGTCAATGCCTCCATACATGAAGTGATCAAGACGTTGTTTGAAGCCTTTGTGCTGGTGGTGATCGTTGTTTTTATCTTTCTCCAGAATTGGCGCGCGACGTTGATCCCCATGATCACGATCCCTGTGGCCTTAATCGGAACCTTCGCGGTCATGGCGTTGATGGGCTTTTCAATCAACATGGTGACATTGTTTGGCCTTGTGCTTGCCATTGGGTTGGTGGTGGACGACGCCATCGTCGTGGTTGAAAACGTGGAACGCGTCATGGCCGAATCTGGCCTGAGCCCAAAGGAAGCAGCTATCAAGTCCATGGAGGAGGTCAGCGGCGCAATTATAGGCATTACGCTCGTCCTGATGGCGGTGTTCGTACCGCCGGCCTTCATGGGAGGCATCACCGGCAAAATTTTTCGGCAATTCTCTCTCACCATCGCGATCACCATGTTTTTTAGCGCGGTGAATGCCTTGACGTTGAGCCCCGCGCTCTGCGCGTTGTTGCTGAAGCCTGGTCACGGGATGACAAACAAGTATTTCACCGCATTCAACAGTTCATTTACTCGCGCCACAAATTTCTATTCGCGCATTGTCTCATTGGGAGTGCGTCGGATTGCGCTTATGGTGATCCTTTTCGTCGGTCTCCTGGGACTGACTGGTCTCTTATATCAAAAGGTTCCGACCGGTTTTCTGCCTTTGGAGGACGATGGATTGGTCATCGTGAACGTCCAGATGCCCGATGGCGCCACCCTCAACAGGACCTATGATGCCGTGCAAAAGGCCGGCAAGGCTGTTCAGGACACTGAAGGGGTCATGGCGTGGGGCGCTCTTGTGGGTTATTCCATGATTGACGCAGCGCGTTCGAACCTGGCGACCATATTCGTCCCCCTCCAGCCATGGGAGGAACGTCTCGCAAAGGGACGCAGTCGGGATGTCATCATGGCGGAACTCGCCGCCAAGTTCCAAAAAATCTATGAAGGCGTGATATTCCCTTTCACATTGCCCCCGATTATTGGTCTCGGCACCGGCGGCGGCTTCGAGATGCAGCTCCTGGACAAAGCGGACATGGGCTTTCAAGCCTTGGAGCAATCAGGAACAGAAATCGCCTTGGCGGCCAGCCAGCGACCAGAGCTGAAATCAGTGGTGTCCACCTTTCGGGCTTCTTATCCCAATATTTTCCTCGACATCGACCGGACAAAGGTTTTGGCTTTGAAGATACCGCTTCAGAGCGTTTTTAGCACATTGCAGGCCTATCTAGGGTCAGCGTACGTCAACGACTTCAACAAATTCAGCAGAACCTGGCAGGTAAGGGTGCAAGCAGAAAGCGATTTCCGTCGCTCTCCCAGCGACATATCCGGGTTGTTTGTGAGGAGCTCTGCCGGCCAAATGATTCCGTTGGGGACGTTGTTAAACATTCGGTACGAAGTGGGGCCAATGCGCGTGGACAGGTACAACCTGTTCCCCACGGTGAAAATTCTGGGGCAGAACGCGAAAGGGTACAGCTCCGGACAAGCCATAGGGTTGATGGAGCAACTGGCCCAAAAACTGCTGCCCCCTGGCATTTCGTATGAGTGGACCAATATGGCCTATCAGGAAAAAAAGGCCGCAGGAAAAGGCGCAGTCACGTTCATTGCAGCGGTTATTGTCATCATTCTTATCTTGGCGGGATTGTACGAGAGCTGGGCAGACCCCCTAGCCGTGGTGATGATAGTGCCTCTGGCTGCCTTGGGCGCTGCTGTTGGTCTTCTGATCACGAGCCTGGATAACAATGTATATACCCAAGTGGGGTTGGTGCTCCTGGTGGGACTGGCAGCAAAGAATGCGATTTTAATCGTGGAATTCGCGCGCGACGCGCGCGCCAAAGGCATCGGCGTCATAGAGGCGGCGGTCGAGGGCTCACGACTCCGTTTTCGTCCCATCATCATGACCTCTTTGGCGTTTATTTTGGGGGTGCTGCCGCTCGTAACAGCATCCGGCGCAGGCGCGGTGAGTCGCCAATCAGTAGGCATCGTAGTCTTTGCAGGGATGATCGGCGTCACAGGCCTGGGAATCTTCTTTACCCCTTCGTTGTACGTGCTCATGCAGAAATTGCGCAAGGACAAAGGGGCTGCAACCGGCGCTGGCCAGGCAAGCGCTCAGCGCCCCGGGAATCCTTGACACCAGAAATGGCATTTTCTATGCTCGTTTGAAGTTGATGCATGATTCATTCGGAGTCGGTTGGAGCTTTGCGATGACAATACTTGTTTCAGGGTCGTTGGCTTACGACAGAATAATGGATTTCTCGGAAAATTTCGCAGACCACATCTTGCCAGACAAAATTCACATCCTGAATGTATGCTTCATGGTCAACGGGGTGAAGGAACAGTTCGGAGGAACTGCTGGCAACATTGCGTATAACCTCAGGCTGCTGGGCGAAAAACCTCTCATCCTCGCATGCGCAGGCAAAGATTTCGGCGAGTATTCCCGGTGGCTGGAAAGTTTGGGGTTGTCACTGGAAGGAATCCGGATCATCGAAGACGAGCTCACCGCTGGGGCGTATATCACGACCGATAGATCTGACAACCAGATAACCGGATTCAATCCAGGGGCCATGCGGCACCCCTGCGGTTATACCGTGGACGGCCTGGACCCGCGCCGCACGCTCGCCATAATCGCTCCGGGCAACCTGCAGGACATGGTTGATTTTGCAGCTATCTATAAGCAGAAGGGCATTCCGTACATTTGCGATCCAGGTCAGTCAATACCCGCTCTCTCGAAAGAAGACCTCCTCCACATGATTACCGGGTCCCGTGTATTCATTTCCAATGACTACGAGCTTGAAATGGTCATGCGGATCACCGGGGAAAACAAGGATCAGCTCTTGAGACGAACCAATGCGGTGGTTACCACTCTCGGCGAAAAAGGCTGCGTAGTAACGACTCATGAGGATCAATGCGCCATCCCCGCGGTGCGCGTGAGCAAGGCTGTGGACCCCACGGGCGCGGGCGACGCATTCAGAGCCGGCTTTATAAAAGGACTGCGCGCAGGTCGCGACTTTGTCGATTCCTGTAAAATGGGAGTCGTGAGCGCGAGTTTCGGCGTAGAGTGCCAAGGGACGCAATGCCATCGTTTCACCCTGGAGGATTTTTGGGATCGTTATGCGGCTCACTTTGGCCGTGTTGGCGGAGAATGATTTTTTGAAAAAAATCGACCCGAAGGCGGCGTAAGGAAAACGGCCGGAGGGCTCCAGGCGAGAGGGACGGATCATGGCTGCAGGAAACGAGATGTATTCGTTGAATGAGATTGGCGTTTGTCTTGGCAGCACTCCGCATGAGGCGTTCAGCGCAATCAAACGTTTTTTCAACGAGTTGCGGATATTTGGGGAAATGCTCTCCTTCGAACACGACGGGATTTCCTATCGGGTCTGGTGCGACGAGCAGTGTTTCATGGTGTACCGGACAAACGACGGAGGCGGCTCTTTCCACCATGTGCCCGGGTGGCCAGTGTGCCTTGTCACGTCACATACGGTGTATGAAGAATGCAGCGCGCCGTCCTTGACCGAGGATCATCATACCTGTCGGTTGGATATCTTGCGATGGCTGGAGGTAGTGGCTGCCCATTTGGACGGGCGTGAAACGGACGCTTGACC
>Ga0078972_1011117_pt1 | contig 16330 bp, 19 predicted proteins | sample YelNatPaOPGAMG01_FD_67568 | JGI IMG/M metagenome (GOLD analysis project Ga0078972, IMG submission 67568) | Hot spring thermophilic microbial communities from Obsidian Pool, Yellowstone National Park, USA - OP-RAMG-01 (SPADES assembly) (version 2) | ecosystem: Environmental > Aquatic > Thermal...
AGAATGGTTAAAAAGGCGATTGATTTTTTGACAAAATTTTTGCTTTTCATGGTTTTCTAAAAAAATTATATCAAAATAAAAAATTCTTGTCAATAGAGAAAGGGGCCTCAACAGAGGCCCCTCCATTCAAATAATGAGCATAGCAACTTCAGGTGGTGACACTAGCCAAGCCTCTCCGGTGAGTGGGTCAAGTCCGTATATCTTCCTATCAGGAGTTAGAAGAATGAGAAACCAAGCTGGCGAAATTCCTGGAGAGCCCATCGCAATGCCTACCGCTGCCAAAGGATGAAGACTTTCGTGAATTTTTCCACTTACCACGAGGCAGGCCTTAAATCTACAGGGAGGCAACGTAGAAATACCTCTATAGACCGCAAGGTACTCTGAAAGAGAAAAAAGTGTGTATTCTCCCGTTGTGACAAACAGCGTCTTTCCAGTTTCCAATTGGGGGAAAAATTTCTGACAGAGTTGAAACATTTCTTCCCCACTCATTTTAGCGGGAAAAGGGACTGCTGCAGCAGGATTCAAACAGCAGCCAAAACATCCTGCTAAAACACCCAAAACTCCCAAAACCATTCCCACTTTCTTTAGCATCACACACCTCCTTGTGGCTCAATTTTATATAATATTTTCAGTTTTGTCAAGGATTAATCACCGAATAAAGAGTGAAACAAAAAACTAAAGCTTTAAAAACCGTAGCCACAAGTAAAATCAAAAATCCATATTTTATTTTTAGCGTCCTAACTGCAACAATGCTTGCAATTCCCAAAAGATTGCTATATGGGACAAAAGAGAGCAAAATCACAACCCAGTTTTTCCGTTTTAAGACCCAAGAGATTAGTCTTTTTTGGCTCCTTTCTTGACCTAAAGAAGATTTCAGCCATTCTGGAATTTTAGATTTTATTTTTTCTACAAAGAAACTCTTTTTTAGCCACTTTACCAACCAACTTGTAGCATAAAACAAAAGAATCATTCCAAGAATCCATTTGATTGAAATTAAAGTAGTCACTAACCAAAAAGGTAAGCCTCGCAAAAAGTAAAAGACAATAGCCACGCCATCATGAGCCAAAAACAAAATCGGCAAACCCTGCAAGATAATCAAAAATCGCTCCATTTTTCTCACCTCCTTTTTATTTTTAAAGGACTATTTTTTTAATTTTGCTTCAACGATTAATCTTTGTTTTAAAGCGTATTTTCCAGGTGGCCAACAAGTAGCTAAGAATAAAACGTTTTCACCCTCAACCTTTGGAAAATCTTCTCCCTCTTTTAAAATAAATTTTTTGGTCACATAATAAGGATATTTTCTGTGCTCAAAATTTATAAAAATTTCATCACCTTCTTTTATATCTCTCAAATAAGTGAAAACCCAGGCAGGATTTGATTTTGGCCAATCATGCATTGCAGAGTGGCCCAGAATTACGGTTGCACCTTCTTTTGAAGGTAAGGCATAATCTTCAAACATTACCACTCCCCTATCCAAACTTTCAAGAATCTTTTTTTCATCAGTACTTTTTGCCAAAAAAATTGGAGCTGAAATTTCAATTGATGGAATTTCTATGCTATTTTCTTTTTCAGAAAAAGGAAAAGAAAAAGACGGTGAGGGAATTAAAGTAGGAGTTGGAGAAACTAAAGGATTTTGATATTTTTGTTTTGAAATTAAGTTTGAGAAAGTTAGACTTATGGCTTTATAATTGAAAATCCAGGAAACATTGTTCCAGTTAATAATTACAAAGGATATTAAAAAAAAGATTAAAAAAAACTTTAAAAGAGTTAATTTTTCTTTTTGGAGCATTGCTAAAAAATAACATAAAAATCAACTTATGTCAAGAAAAGGGGCCCACATTTTGTGAGCCCCGACCATTTTTATGGAAGAACTTCAAATTGGGATTCAACACCAACCCATTGAGGGCAAGGAGAACAACATTTATCATCATCATCACGGACTTCAAGTTTTACAAAGTAAGTTCCTGGAGTGTTTGGTACAAATTTAAGAGTGCTTCCATAACCTAAGAATTCCCAATCGTGACACGGCTTTTTGATATACCAGCGCCAGCCTACAATTCTATCTTGACCAGAGCAATAGCATCCGTCGCAATTTGGAGAAATACTGCAGTCTCTAATGTCTGAGGGGCAAGGCACACAAATGAGATCATTATCATGAGAGTTTCTACCATCAAGAGTTACTGTGTCTCCAACATGAATTTCAGAAGGCACGATTTCAATTATGGCAGTTGGCGCTCCGTCCTTCGGGTAAACATAGATTTTAGTCGAGGCAGAAACCTGAGCTCCGTCATCATCGGTTACTGTAACTACCACTGTGTACTCACGGCAACCACGACAATAACAATGTTGAACGGTAGGTCCCTCTCCCACCGTGCCATCGCCAAAGTTCCAGCTAACTCTTACAATGCTTTTCATTCCTATAGAGGCTGGGTCTAAAGCATCAACAGAAAATTCGAGTATATCCCCTGCTTCTATTCTGCATCCATTCAGATCTTTTACATTAATTTTTAAGATCTCTGGCGCTGGGTTCCGGACTTCAACAAATTTAGTGATAGAATCTGTAGCGCCAAAGCGATCTTTTACGGTTAAGGTTACAGAATAAGTTCCGTCGTCAGCAAAAACATGGGTTAGAGTTTTTCCCTCTCCTCTACTTCCATCTCCAAAATCCCAAGAATATGTTAGCCCCTTTCCTTCTGGATCATGAGAACGTGAAGCATCAAATAAAACGGTTTCACCAGCATAAGGAGAAACCGGAGCGAAGGTAAATTCAGCAATTGGGGGTTTGTTGAAAAGAGCGCAACAACCTACGAGGAAAAGCCCTATGCCCAATAGTCCGAGTACCGCCAACCTCCTTTTCACAAGAGATCACCTCCTTGCTTTGAATAATACAAATTTTAAAAATTTTGTCAAGCTTAATAAATAAAGTGGGCGCGGGAGGACTTGAACCTCCGACCTCTTCAATGTGAGTGAAGCGCTCTTCCAACTGAGCTACGCGCCCTTTTTTTAAATTATAAATCAATTTTTTAAAAAAACAAAAGCCCGGACTTTCGTCCGGGCCCAAAAAACTTATGGATCGCAAATGAGCAAGTTTAAGAGAATAGCCCCTATTACTACAGGAGGAACGAAGCATTGCCAACAATTAATTTGGCAACAGGGGGGTTGAGGAGGACAACAAGAAGGTGGAGTTCTAATAGTGATCAAAATTTGTTCGACCTCTAGGGGGCAGCAGTAGTATGAGTAATTCTGCACCAAGCGGTTATCTACAATTTCCCACAAACGGTTAGTGGTAACGATAATTTTTATTGGATAAGTACCAACTTTCCATCCATCAACAGGAGCAGGGACCGCAAATACTGTTCCACTTAGAGCCTTAGCTCCGCCATAAATCACGACATCTTTTCCTCCATCGTTTCTAACAAGATACAAATATGCATCTGCATTCCAAGGAAGACCTGTAATCCGCAACTTGAGAGGTTCCTGGGTATAAGCAGCAGGATTATTCAATACCTCAATAGTAGGTTCAAACGGCGTTCCACAAATGAAAATATCGTTGTCGCTTATAGGGGAATCGAGAAAGAGAATTTTGTAGGTATCCCCTGCCACTCCGTCAAACCCCACTTGCTTTGCAAAAACTGGCAAAGCAAGCCCTAAAACCAATACCGCCACTAGGAGTTTACGCACTTTTCACCTCCTTGGCTTTTGGGCCAAGCTTAATATATCTTAATCAAAAAAATTTGTCAAGAGTGTTTACAGAAAGAAAAATAAAATGTAAATAAAAATTGATGAAGGTTTTTGAGTTTCTATTTAATCCTCAAGGAAGAGAAGACTTAATTTTTGAAAGTTTTTCTTTTCAACCAAAAGAAGTTTTTGAAAAAAAATTGGGGCATTTATTTGTTGTTGGAATGTTAAAAAATGCTCTACCACAAGATTTAAATTTTTTAAAAGAAGTTTCGCAAGAGATAAAAAACAATTTCTATAAAATTAATTTTTCAAAGACAAAGATTGCCCTTAAAGAATCCCTAAAGAAAACAAACAAATTTTTAGAAGAAAAAGTAAAAAGTGGTAAAGTAAATTGGCTTGGTAATTTTTCTTGTGCAGTTTTAGCCATAAAAGATTTTTCTATTTATTTCACAAAAACCGGGCAAATCAAAATAATTCTTTTGAGGGGGAAAAGAATTTTAGACATTACCAAAAAGCTAAAACTAGAAGAGACCGAACCTTATCCACTCAAATTTTTCGGAACAATTCTTACTAGTAATTTATCTCCTGGAGATTTCATTTTAATTTTAACAAAGGAAGTTTTCGAGTTTTTCCAAAGCGAAAACGTTTTTGAAGAATTGAAAAAATGTCCTCTGCTCGAAGAAAAAAAATTAATCGAAATTTTGGAAAAAAAACAAAAGGAAATGACTGGTCTTTATGGAATTGCCTTGGGCATTCTTTTGGCAAAAACAGAAAAAGAATATCTGGCCAAGACCTTTTCGCTAAACGAAAAAAAAGAATTTTCTTTTAAGGAAGTTTTTGAACCAATTTCTAGCTTTTTTAAAAACTTTTTCGAAAAACAAACTCTTTCTCTAATTGAGAGAATAAGAATCTCACAACCACCGGTTTCTCTGGAATCTGTCAAAAGAAGAAAAAGGAATAACTTTTTAATTTTAATTTTATTTGTTTTGCTGTTGGTTGGATTCTTTTTTGTTAAAAATGTAGAAAGAAAAAGGTATTTAGGATATGAAAAAACCCTAAACGAAATTGAACAAAAAATAACTAGTTTAAAAGACGAATCCGAATTAAATAAATATTTAAAATCGGCGCTACAAGATGTTTCGCAACTTTTAAATTCGCCAGTTCCAAAAACGATAAAAAATAGATCTTTGAGTTTAAAAGAAACTATCACTCAAAAACTAGAAAAAATCAACAAAATTCAAAAAATAGAAACGCCCAAAATTTTTCTTGATCTTTCAAATAGGAATTTGACGCCAGAAAAAATCTTATTTTTTAAAGATAATGTTTTGATTTTGGACTCTCAAAAAAATCTTTTTAGAGTTAATGAAAAAAAGGATCTAGAGGAAATAAAAACTGCTCAAAAAATAAATTTAATCTCAAACTTTAAAAACGAAGGACTTTTAATTTTTTCTTTACCAAATTCAATTTCGATTTTAAAAGATGAAAAAATAGAGATTAGCGAAATTCAACCTCCCTATTTTCCTTTTAGTTTTGACGAAATGGAAACTTTTGAGAACAATGTTTATTTTTTGGACAAAAAAGAGGGTGAGATAATTCAGTATGCTAAAAAAGAAAGTGGCTGGTCGAATCCAAAAAGCTGGCTAAAAAGCGAAAAACCAAAAGGTGCCAAATCTTTCTCTATCGATGGAGGAATCTGGGTCCTAACAAATAACAATGAGATCTGGCAATATTATCGCGGAGAATTAAAACAAAAAATTAAACTTGATATTTTCCCTGAAGTAAAAGATTTATTAAAAATTATTGTCAAGCCAAATTTCTCTTTTCTCTACCTTTTAGCACCAGACAGAGTTATTGTTTTGGATAAAAAAGGTAGTCTCGTTTCTCAGTTCTATTTTGATGAGTTCAAAAACTTAAAAGATTTTGCTATTTCAGAAAATGAAAAAATGGTTTATCTCTTGAGAGATAGCTTTATTTATCAGATTGAGAATAATTTAAAATAGAACTATTTTAATTCTATCTTAGCACCAGCTGCTTCAAACTTTTTCTTTATTTCTTCTGCCTCTTCCTTTTTTGCATTTTCTTTTATTGTTTGAGGCCCGGAAGCTACTGCATCAACTAAATCTTTCGCCTCTTTCAATCCCTTTCCAGTAATATCTCTAACCAATTTGATAATTTCAATTTTTTTGTCCCCAACGCTGGTTAAAACGATATTAAAAACACTTTTTTCTTCTGCTTGCGGCGCTGCTTGAGCTTGAGTTGGTTGAGGAATCGGAGCAGCAAACATTTGCGGTACAGCCTCAATACCAAATTTCTTTTCTAAGATCTTTACCAATTCTGCCAAATCCAAAACAGTTAATTTTTCAATTTCTTCAACAATTTTCTTGAGTTTTTCTGGAATTTGAACTTCGTTTTTTTCTTCCATGAAATTATTGTTTATTTTGGACCTTTAGTTTTGATAACACAAAAAGAAAATTGCAAAGATTGTATTTTAAAACGCGATGAAGCGACAAATAAGGGGCGGACAAAGAAGATAAAAATCTCCTCATTAAGTTTTCTTTGCTTTGGAATTCTGACAGTTCTGAAATTTTTTCCTTTTCTAAAAAGTTATCTTTTAATATTCCTCCCAAAACTTTAAATTTTTGATGCTCTTTTTCAAAGTGGGAAAGAAAATTCATCAAACCAATTTCATCTCTTTGGCCAAAAACAACTAATAATTGACCTTGCCATTTTGAAATATCAAGATTAAGATTTTTTCTTTGTAAAGCAATACTAAATAATGTCTTTTTTATCACTTTTAGTTCCTCTCCCATTGATTTTAACCTTTCTCTTAAGTTTTCTAATTCTTTAGTTTTCACTCCTCCAAAATCGCAAAAGATCATTACCTTTTGCTTTTCTATTTTGTCTTCAAACTCCTTAATTAAGTTTTGTTTTTTTTGTCTAGAAATCATATAAAATAAAAAAGTCTGCGAACAGACCTTTAAAATCTGCCTGCAGAGGACTTATTTTTTGCCTCTGGTCACTGGCAAAATTTATTTTGTTAAAAGTTCAAGAACTTTTTCTCCAAATTCTTTAGCTGCACCAGGTCCAGACGCAGTAACAATCTTCCCATCAACTACGACGTCTTCTGGAACGTATTCTGCTCCGTTTTCTTTTAGGGCCTTCACGCCTGTCTTATCCAAAATGCTCGACCAAACAGTAGCTTTCTTTCCCTTCAAAACTCCAGCTCGAGCTAGAATTACTGGGGAAATACAAATTGCTCCTAAAAGCTTATCTTCTTTCAAAGCTTTTTGGATCAAAATATAAGATAAATTATTATCTAAATGTTCTAAAGCTCCTGGACCCCCAACAAACAAAATCCCATCTAATTCTTCTACCATTAAATCATTTATTAAGCAATCCACTTTGGCCTCTCCGCCAAATTTTCCTATTGCTGTTCCAGTTTTATCTGAAGCAGTAATTATTTCTACTCCACCCTTTTCCAAAACTTCTTTTGTCTCGAAATACTCCTCATCTCTAAAGTCTCTAGAAGCAATCACCATTGCAACTTTTTTTGGTGCCATATTTTTATATTAAATCAAACTAAAATAAAAATCAAGAGGGAATTCAATTATTTTTCAACCAAAGGAACAAAAACAAAACCTGGATATTCCTTTGATTCAAAGTTATTTTCAGATTTTTTTTCAAAAAGCCAAATCGAATTTTCAATAGGCACAACAATTCTCCCACCAATTTTTAGTTGCTCTCTCCAGGCAAGATAGAGGGTTTTTGCCTCAGCCGAAACTAAAATTTTATCAAAAGGCGATTCTTTTTCCCAACCTTTGGAGCCGTCAGCGCAAACAAATTGGACTATCCCCTTTTCAATAAAATTGTATTTAGCTACGTTCTTCTCTCCAAATTCTTTCAACTCAGGAATTATCTCAATAGCAATTACTTTGCCTTTTTTGCCCACAATTTCACCCAAAAGAGCACTTGTCCAGCCAGAGCCAGAACCAATGTCTAAAATTTTTTCTCCTTCTCTTGGTTGCAAAAGTTCTAACATAAAAGCCACTACCAAAGGTTGCGAAATTGTTTGGCCAAAACCAATAGGAAGAGCCTCGTTAACTTCTGCTAAATCTTTAATATCTTTTGGCAAAAAATCTTCTCTTTTAATTTTGAGAAAAGCTTCAATAATCCGAGGAGTTTTTAGCCAACCTTCTTTGATTAGAGAATTAACTAATTGAGACATTCTTTCTTGAGGAAAATGCGATGCCAATCAGAATAAGTTAGGCCTTGAAAGATCATTCCACTCAAAAATCCAACAGAAAATTGGGGCAAAGGAAGGATATTAAACCAGAGGGAGAAAAACAAAAAAGTAGCGCCCAAAAGCCAATGATGAAGATGAATTTGCCACCTTGAAAAAGAAAGTATTAAAGATTTGATCTTCCCTCTTTCCCCTTCTCTTCTTCCAGCTAAAAATTTTGTTAAATAGTATCCCAAAATAGCGCCAATCCAAGTGAGAGTTGGCAAAATAGAAAAGGTTAGAAAAGTAAAAGCCTTCTTTTTATTCAATTTTAACATTTTGCGGAGGGGGCGAGACTCGAACTCGCAAGGGAAGAAACTCCCACTGGTTTTCAAGACCAGCGCCTTACCAATTCGGCACACCCCTCCACGGGTCTGCCAGGATTCGAACCTGGATCAACGGTTTTGGAGACCGTCATTCTGCCAGTTGAACTACAGACCCTTATTTCTTTTCTATGTGCAAGGTATGCTTTCTACAATTTTTGCAAAACTTTCTCAACTGCAATTTTTTATCCTTTGCCCTCTTTGACTTTCGAGTGTAATAATTAATGTTTTTGCATTCCTTGCACTGTAATTTGATAAATTGTTTTCTTTTTGCCATAAGCCGATGGTGGGAATTGAACCCACGACCTTTCCCTTACCAAGGGAACGTTCTACCACTGAACTACACCGGCACCAACACCGGCGTTTTTTTCATTTTTCCAGATTAAAAAGAAAAAGTCAACAAAAAAGCGCCTTTTATGAGGCGCTTTTTTCCCAAACCCAAGGTCCAAAAAATGAAAATTTTCTTATTTTTCCTCCAAAGAGCAAAGAGTATTTTTTGAGCAACCTTCGATCATCGTCAATAATGATGGCAGGAGAAACTTGAAATAAAGTATCGAGTTTGAATTCTAATGGGGTTGTAGGTTTTTCTTTTAAGATGATTTCGTCACAAGGAATCCCAGATTTCGAAAGTAGAGTTTTAACCAAAGAATAATGCTGCTTGTTGGTGCTTGAAACAAGAATAATTTTCCCTCCTTGATCTTTCCATTTCTCGAGAAAAGCTACTAACTTCTTATTTGGTCTTCGCAAAAGATAAAGAAAAGAAAGATGAGAGAGTAAATAATTAAAAATCGTAGCAAAAACTTTATATTTCCCGAGTTTCCCAAACGCAAAAAGAGTTCCATCCAAATCCACCATTAACTCCACACGCCTCACCTCCTTTCTAGTGGGTAGGGAGGGATTTGCACCCCCGAAGGCCAATGGCCGCCAGTTTTACAGACTGGTGCGTTTGTCTACTCCGCCACCTACCCATTTTTCATTGAGCATTCTATCAAATAAAAAGCTTTCATTCAATCTCCTTTCCGTGTTTTTTGCGCCACTCTTCAATTTTTTTGTGGTTACCAGAAAGTAAAATTTTGGGAATCCTCCATTTTATTCCTTTTTTTGGGCAAAACACTTCTGGCCGAGTATATTGAGGATATTCAACAAAACCTTTATCTTTTGTTGTCCTTTCTTTCAGCAATTCTTTTTTTCCTAAAACCCCAGGGACTAATCTTGAAACTGCTTCCACTATAACCATCGCCGCCAATTCCCCTCCCATTAAATCGTAAGGGCCGATGGACAATTCAAGATTTGCAAGATGCTTTGCCACTCTTTCATCTATTCCTTCATATCTTCCACAAATAATCACAATCTTTTTTAATTTTGAAAATTGAAAGGCCATTTTTTGATTGAAGGTTTTTCCGCGTGGAGTCAACAGAATAATTTTCGTTCCTTTTTCCAAGATTTTGATTTTCTTTTTTTCTACTTTAAATTTGACGATTTTTTTTAAAGCTCGAAAAATTGGTTCTATTTTGAGCACCATTCCATAACCTCCACCATAAGGTCGGTCATCAACGCTTTTGTGTTTGTCTCGAGTAAAATCTCTTAAATTATGAACTTTAACCTCAATCAGGCCTTTTTCGATTGCTTTTTTGATTAAAGAATGGTTTAAAAAAGAATCAAAAAGTTTTGGAAATATGGTTAAAATTTCAAAAGAAACCATAGAAATTAAAAAACGGTACTACTAAGATAGTAGCACCGTTTTTTTTATTCCACAAGGTTTTTATATTTTTAGGTTTTCTAAGTTGGTTTTTTCGCCTTCTTTCTTTGCGGGCTCTTCAAGCTTTAGGTTGACCCTTGCTCTATTCTTCAATCCAACAATCCTGAGCAATGAGCGAATAGCCTTTACAGTTGATCCACCCTTTCCAATCACCTGGCCCATATCTTCTGGATGAACTCTCAGAGAAAGCAATACTCCCATTTCATCTACTAATTTCTCAACTTTCACCTCATCTGGATGGTCAACAAGAGCCTTCACAATGAATTCGAGGAATTCTTTATAGCTAGGTCTTTTTTCCATGATTTCCTCTTTTTTCTTTTCTTTACTTTTTAGACGACCTTTTTCCCGAAATTCTGTTGTGCCTCACCTTACCTGATAATCTTGAAGGTTCGGCGAAACTAGTTGCTATTTTAATGATATTTTGTTTTTTGTCAAGATTCTTTACCCTCTTTACTTTTTTCTTTTGGCTTTTTATGTTTTGGAATTTTTTTGCCTTCTATTATTTTTTCATTAACCAAAAGGTTAAATACTGAAGGAGTTGGTTTAGCTCCTACTGAGAGCCAATATTTTACCCTTTCTTTTTCTATAGAAACTTTTTTTGTTATCGGATCGAAGGATCCTAACTTTTCAACACAAAAACCGCCCACCGGAGGCGTTTTCTTTTCTGTAACAACTATTTGAAAAGCAGGTTGATTTCTTTTCCCTATTCTAATCATTTTGATCACTAGCATGTTTTTACCAATTTTTTATTTTAAGCGCATTTTTCGCTGCTTCGATTTCGGCCTCTTGCTTTGAAGAACCTTCTCCTTTTGCTATCAACTCATCTTTGAAGAAAACTCCAACCAAAAAATGCTTTGCGTGATCAGGCCCCCACTCATCTAAAACCTTATAACTTGGGGTAACTCCAATTCTTTCTTGCGCTTCTTCTTGAAGTCTAGATTTTGGATCTTTGTAAAGACCTTTTTCAATTATTGTTGGAAGCTCAGAAATTAAGTGTTTTTTGATAAAATCTTGGCAAACATTATACCCAAAATCCAAATACAAAGCGCCCAAGAAAGCTTCAAAAGTATTAGCCAAAATGTACATTCTCCCTTTTCCCTTTTCTTTTGCTTCACCTTTTGAAAGCAAAAGAAATTCTTCAAAATCAAGTCTTTTTGCTACTTCACTCAATCTTTGAGCGTTTACTAGTGCAGCCCTCCAGGCAGTAAGTATTCCTTCATTCTCTTTTGGATAAGTTTTAAAAAGATATTCGGTAACCACCAATTCCAAAACTGCATCTCCTAAAAATTCCAATCTTTCATTGTGATTTAGTTTAGCGTTGGGATTTTCATTTAAAAAAGAGCGGTGACAGAAGGCCTCTATTAGCAGATCTTTATTTTTAAACTCAATCCCAAGTTTTTTTTCTAAAAGTGAAAAATCCTTCATAGGTTTTGCATTTCTCTGAATATTGCACCCAAAACTCCATTAATAAACCTTCCCGAGTTTTCTCCCCCAAAGGCCTTTCCCAGCTCAATGGCTTCATTAATAGCTACTTTTGGAGGAACTGCTTTTTGATCGCCGAATAAAAGCTCATAAACCCCTATTCTCAAAATGTTTCTATCTACGTTAGCAATTTGCTCTATTGGCCATTGCGGAGCAGCTTTTGAAATTATTTCATCTATCTTTGACAAATTTTCTACTGTTCCCTTTATTAATTCTCTTGAAAACTCTTTTTCTTTTAAATTTGGGGCAAATTCAAGCAAATTTCTTTCAAAGATCTCTTCGACGTTTTCTTTTTTATCTTTAAAATCCCACTCATACAAAGTTTGCAAGGCAATGATTCTGGCTAAACGACGAGCACCCATGTTTTTATTTTTCTTCTTTTTTTGACTCTTTGGCTTCTTTCTTTTCTTCTTTTTTCTTTTTTTCTGGTTTTTCCGAAATCTCTAAGATCTTTTTTCCTTTATAATAACCGCAAAAGGGGCAAACTCTGTGGGGTAAAATTTCATTTTTGCAATTTGGACAAATAGTAAAACCTGGTGGCGTTAAAAAAATAGTTGCCCTTCTTTTTAGTTGTCTTGATTTCGAAGTTCTCTTTTTTGGAACAGCCATAATTAGAATTTAACAAAAAAAATTGTTTTTGGCAACATACTTTTTTATTGGACCAAAACTCTTTCGATGAATTTTACAAACTCCATATTTTTGAACCATTTTTAAATGAAGAGAGGTTGGATATCCTTTGTGCTTTTCAAAACAAAACTGTGGGTAGATTTTTGCATATTTTTTCATTAATTCATCTCTTTTAACCTTTGCAATAATGGAAGAAATGGCACAAGAAAAAACTTTTTCGTCAGCTTTTATGATTGATTTTTGAGGAATTTTGGTGTTTAGTTTGAAGTTTCCATCGAGTATTAAAAAATCAACATCCGAATTAATTTTTGCCTTTAAATTTTTAATCGCTTTCTTCATTGCCAACTTTGTGGCTTCCAAAATATTGATTTTATCGATAACTTTTGGAGAGACTCTCCCCACTGCCCAAAATAAAAAGGGAGCGCTTTTAATCATTTCAAACACCTTTTCTCTTTTTTCTGGAGTTAATTTTTTTGAATCGTTTACTTTTTGCAATAAACTTTTCCATTTTTTAAAATTTGTCCTTGGATCAATCACTGTCGCTACTGCAACAACCGGTCCTGCCAAGCAACCCCTGCCTACTTCATCCAACCCAGCAACGACTTTCAATCCTTTCTTCCATAATTTTTTTTCCTCTTTTAAATTTGGCCTTTTCATAAAATTGACTTTCTCTGTTGGAAAAAGTAAAATGATTTAATAATTTTTGCCTCTTTATGAAATTCTACCATCTCCACGTTCACAGTCACTATAGCTTATTGGACGGTTTACCAAAAATCGATGAAATTTTAGATTATTGTCAAACTTTAAGGATGGATGCAGTCGCCCTGACTGATCATGGAGCAATTTATGGTGCGGTTGAATTCTACAAAAAAGCCAAAGAGCGGAAAATAAAGCCAATCATTGGAGCAGAGCTTTATCTGGCCTTTGAAAAAATGCATCAAAAAAGGATTGGGATCGATGATAGAAGATATCACGTAGTATTGTTGGTAAAAAACGAACAGGGTTATAAAAATTTAGTAAAACTGATAACTAAATCTCATCTTGAAGGTTTTTATTACAAACCACGAATTGACGAAGATTTGCTTTTTGAACACAGTCAGGGACTCATTTGTCTTTCAGCTTGCCTTCAGGGAAAAATTCCCCAATTGATTCTCGAAGGAAAACTCGCAGAAGCAGAGAAAACTGCTTTAAAATATAAAGAAGTTTTTGGAAAAGAAAATTTCTATTTAGAATTGCAAGATCATCCAAGAATAAAAGAGCAAAAAAAAGTTAACGAAGCACTAATTAAAATCGCCAAAAAACACGATATTTCGTTAGTGGCTACTAACGATTGTCACTATTTAAAAAAAGAAGATGCTGAAACGCAAGACATTCTTATGCTAATTAATACTGGAGCCGATCCTAATGACCCAGAAAGATTAACAATGAAAGCTGACGATTTTTCTTTCAGAAAACCAGAAGAAATGGTTGCTAGTTTTAAAGAAGTTCCAGAAGCAATTGAGAATACAGAAAAAATTGTTTCTCTTTGCAATTTTGAATTTGAATTAGGAAAAGTTAAGTTACCGGTTTTTGATACTCCTAATGGAAAAAGTCCTGATGAATATTTAAGAGAACTTTGCTTTGAAGGTTTGAAAAAAAGATATGGAGAAAAAACTACTCCCCAGATTGAAGAAAGGTTGAATTACGAATTGTCAGTAATTGAAAAAACTGGCTTTGCTTCTTATTTTTTAATCGTTCAAGATGTTGTTTCGTGGGCAAAAGAAAAAGGAATAGTTGTTGGTCCTGGTAGGGGTTCGGTCGGTGGTTCTTTAGTGGCTTATTTGTTGGGGATTACCAATATCGACCCCTTAAAATACAATCTCTTGTTTGAAAGATTTTTAAATCCAGAAAGGATTTCTTTGCCAGATATTGACCTTGACTTTACAGACAGAAGAAGAGATGAAGTCATTGAGTATGTATCCCAAAAATATGGCCAAAATCATGTCGCCCAGATTATTACCTTTGGAACGATGGCAGCAAGAGCGGTTGTAAGAGATGTGGGAAGAGTTTTGGGCTATCCTTATTCTTATTGCGACAAGCTTGCAAAAACGATTCCTTTTGGTTTGAGTTTAAAAGAAGCTTTAGCAAAGGTGTCGGAGTTTAGACAATTTTATGAAACTGATGAAAAAGCAAGAAGGCTTATTGATTTAGCTCTCAAATTAGAAGGGTGCGCAAGACACGCCTCAACGCATGCTTGCGGAGTAGTGATTTCAAAAGATCCATTAGATGAAATCGTTCCTTTGCAACATCCAACTCAAGATGAAAAAGCTATTGTCACTCAGTTTGAAATGCATTCAATCGAAGATTTAGGACTTTTGAAAATGGACTTTTTGGGATTGAAAAACTTAACAATCATTGAGGATACTTTAAACAAAATTTACGCCATCTACAAAAAACAAATTGAGATTGAAAATCTTCCTCTAAACGACAAAAAGACATTCCAACTTTTAAGTAAAGGAGACTCAGTTGGAGTTTTCCAATTAGAATCTGAAGGAATGAGAAGATGCTTGAGGGAATTAAAACCAAACAATCTTGAGGATATAATCGCAATTTTGGCACTTTACAGACCAGGCCCAATGCAGTTTATCTCAGATTACATTGCCGGCAAGAGAGGTAAAAAGAAAATGGGGTATTTGCATCCGAAATTAAAACCAATTTTAGAATCAACCTATGGAGTTTTGATTTATCAAGAGCAAGTAATGCAAATTGCTCAACAACTAGCAGGCTTTACTTTGGGAGAAGCAGATGTTTTGCGAAAAGCTATCGGGAAGAAAATTAGAGAACTTTTAGTCTCGCAAAAAGAAAAGTTTATTCAGGGTTGTAAAAAAAATCAAATCCCAGAGGATGTGGCCATTAAAATTTGGAATTGGTTTGAACCTTTTGCAAGGTATTCATTTAACAGATCTCATGCTGCAGCCTACGCAATTATTGCCTATCAAACTGCTTTTTTGAAAGCCCACTATCCTTTAGAGTTTATGGCTTCTTTGCTTACTGCAGAACAAAACGATGTTGAAAGAATTGGATTTTTGATCGAAGAGTGCAAAAAAATGGGAATTGAAGTTTTGGGACCTGATATTAACGAAAGTTATAGAAATTTTAGTGTTGTACCAGACAAAAGACAAATTCGTTTTGGATTATTAGCAATAAAAAATGTTGGAACGAACACAGTTGAAGCAATTTTGGAAGAAAGGAAGAAAGCAGGACCGTTTCAATCTTTAGCCGATTTCTTGCTCAGAATTAATCCTAAAGATCTAAACAAAAAGAGCTTTGAAAGTTTAATTAAAGCTGGAGTTTTTGAGAGGTTTGAAGAAAGAAGTACTCTTTTGATGAATTTAGAAAATCTTCTTGAGTGGCAAAGAGAAAATTGGGCAAAAAGAACTCTTCGCCAAATGGGCCTTTTTGAAACCATTCAACCTAAACTCAATCTAAAAGCAGCCCCGCCAGTTGATAAAAAACAAAAAGCAATTTGGGAAAAGGAGTTTCTGGGTCTTTATATCAATTCGCATCCAGTTTCTGAATTCAAACAAATCTTAGAAAAAAAAGCTATTCCTATCTCAAGAATCTATGAAAAATTGGATTTAAAGGGCAAAATGATTAGAGTTGGGGGAGTGATTTCGGCAATCAAAAAAGTTATTACAAGAAATGGAAAACCAATGTTTTTTACAAAATTAGAAGATGAAAAAAGCTCAATCGAGGTTGTGGTCTTCCCTGCCCTTTTGGCAAAAAAAGGAGAAATTTTTCAGGAAAATAAAGTCGTTTTAGTTGTAGGAAGGGTTGATGAAAAAGATGGAATTCCCAAAATAATTTGCGAAGACGTCGAAGAAATAATCGAAAGTTAAAAAATAATTGTTTTAAGCCCCTTTATTCTTGAAAATATCGGAAATTCAGAGGAGATAGGAAAACTTGTAGAAAAAAGTTCTATTTGGGCCTCTTGCAATAATTTGCAAGAGGCCTTTTTTGTTTAATATAATAAAAATTGTTGATTTTTATCATTTAATTAGCCATAATTTAATAACATGGCAAAAATTGAAAAAATTAGACATTCTTTGGCTCATATTTTAGCTTATGCTGTTCAAGAACTCTATCCTGGAACAAAGTTTGGGATTGGACCTGCAATCGAAAATGGTTTTTATTATGATT
>Ga0078972_1011118_pt1 | contig 16330 bp, 14 predicted proteins | sample YelNatPaOPGAMG01_FD_67568 | JGI IMG/M metagenome (GOLD analysis project Ga0078972, IMG submission 67568) | Hot spring thermophilic microbial communities from Obsidian Pool, Yellowstone National Park, USA - OP-RAMG-01 (SPADES assembly) (version 2) | ecosystem: Environmental > Aquatic > Thermal...
TGCAAGATCCGATGTGCTTCTCAATGAGTGTTTCTTGATCCTCATCGGGATACATCCGGAATTTGTAGGCTCTGAACATGGTAGTTATGTAAACACGTTAGTGTTATTAAGATTTCTGTTCGCTCTCATCCCACCCCTGAAGAGGTGGGTTTTCACGCTCGATGTGATAAATATCTTAATCTGCCCATTTCAATGTACTGAGTCGTAAACACTCTAATGACCGGTCTAAGCCATTTTGATTTCCGCTTTAACTGCCAATCTCCGGCCATATGATATTTCCGAAGAGATTACTTTCTCCAACCTGGGAAATATTATGAAATTGGGAATATCTTGAAAAATAATGAATCCTGAAAGGAGAGGCCGGATAGCGGCCAATATTAAGCATATTTTCATACAATATAGATATGCAAACCTGAAAGAAAGGCTTTCCTGATGTTGTTAGAGAAAATTACATTAACCCTTTATAACATGGTTTAAGGATGCAGGACAAACTTGACAAAAAAGATTTGCAGATTCTATACTACCTGAAAGATCATTCAAGGGACAAAATCTCAGAGATAGCAATAAAGACAGGAATACCCAGAGCCACAGTCTTTGAAAGGCTGGAGAAATTGAAGCGTGAGAAATATATCACCAAGTTCACACTTGAGGTGGATTATGAAAAGATAGGATATCCGGTTCTTTCATACATATTCATAAGCTACGATTCTAACTCTGGTGTTGAACAGAAAGATCTTTGCAGAAAACTGGCCGATCTTGATAATGTAGTATCCTGTTCCATAGTTTCCGGAGACTGGGATTTTCTTACACTCTCAATACATAAGAGTATGAGAGACCTTTCTGAATTTGTGCTGGTCAAACTTAGATCTATGCCCGGTATCAGAAGAACAATATCATTACCCGTTTTCGAATATATGAAATAACAGGGCTTATGAGAAATAACTGCAAATATTGATGGATTTATAGATGAGTCAGGGGGAATTTTAAATATCGAGGTTATATTCTATGGTTGAAGCTGGGGTAGCCTAGCCTGGTAAGGCGCAGGTCTGGAAAGCCTGTGCTCTCGTAGCTCGGGAGTTCGAATCTCCCCCCCAGCGCTTCAACATTATGAATGATTTTGCGGAGATCGGAGATTAATGAGAGGTGAGGAACTTTTCCATGAGGGTTTGATCCTGAGAGATCTGCACAGATTTAAAGCAGCAGCAAAGGTTTTTCATGAGGTTAGAATCTTAAATCCAGACTTTTCTGAGGCTTGGTTCTGGGAAGCAGTTTCCCATGACAACAGTGGTAACGAAATGGATGCCATTCCATGTTACCTGGAGGCTATAAGGCTTGGAGTTTCTGATGAACTTCTACCAAGGGCATTTCTCTGGCTTTCAAGCTCATATTCCAGGGTCGGGGACTGTGGACAATCAGAGAAATATCTCAAAATGGCTGAAGAAAATGGAAATTACCAACCTAAAGAAGAATATGAGTTACTGTCCAATAAAATAAGAAAGAGAAATGAAAGAAATGAAAAATTGAAAAAGGACGAAATCTAGCTTTGGTTTCATTGGTTTACCATAATTCATCCTTAATGCTAAAGTTGATTATGTGATTTTCAATACTGGGATAGTTTAATTGATCAGAAACGAAATTTCCCCTTTTATAACCTTTACGAGATCCGAATGGACAAAGCTAAGGGACAATACACCACTGACACTCACAGAGAGCGATCTGGACACACTTAGAGGAATAAACGAAAAACTTTCAATGGAGGAGGTAGAGGAAGTATATCTTCCTCTGAGCAGGCTTCTGAACCTGTATCTCAATGCTTCCAGAAGGCTTTATGAAGCCCGGAATACGTTCCTTGGCAACAGTGACGGAAGAGTCCCGTATATAGTAGGTCTGGCTGGGAGCGTCGCAGTAGGAAAGAGCACAACTGCAAGAATACTTCAGGCACTGTTGAGAAGATGGCCCGGAACCCCCAGGGTGGATATAGTTGCCACTGATGGGTTTCTCTATCCCAATTCAGTGCTTATGGAGAAAGGAATAATGGATCGCAAGGGTTTTCCTGAAAGCTATAATGTCAGAGAGCTCCTGAAGTTTCTCTTCGATGTAAAATCAGGAAAGGAAGAGGTAAAAGTTCCAGTATATTCCCATCTAACTTATGATATCGTCAGTGGAGAGGAACAGATCATAAAAAGCCCGGACATAATAATCCTTGAGGGTCTCAATGTACTGCAGACATCCAAGGGAACAGGATACAGAGATGCTCCGGAACTTTTTGTTTCCGATTTCTTTGATTTCTCAATTTATGTGGACGCAAAGGAAGAAGATATAATGCAGTGGTACATTGAACGTTTTCTGGTTCTCAAAGAGACTGCGTTCAAAGATTCAAGATCTTTCTTCCACAGATATTCTGATTTTTCAAAGGATGAGGCTCTTGAAAGGGCAACTCAGATATGGAACAGCATCAACGGCCCAAATTTAAAAAACAATATCAACCCGACAAAATACCATGCCCACCTGATTCTGGAGAAGGGACCATCGCACGAAGTTAAAAAAATCAGCCTTCGGAAAATATAAATTAATAAACTGGTAGCATTCAGGAACTTAAGTCATCAACTATGAAATTGACCATCTGATCAGCAGCCACCTCTTCAGGAAGAATGACCTGAGTAACACCAACTTTCCGGTACCTTTTCACGCTCTCTTCCCTGGATGCCCGGACTATGGTCTTTATTTGCGGATTCATTTCAACTGCCTCCATGATGATGTAAAGATTTACGCTGTCATCCGGTATGCATGAAATTATGAATGATGCCCTGGCAATCCCAGCCTTTGAAAGCACACTTCCAATTGTTGCGTCCCCGCTTACAAAAAGCCTGTGCCCATTATCTGAAGTGTTATAAGCATCTTTATTCCTGTCAACAATTACATATTTCAGGCCAAGCCTGTCCATTTTTTCCGCTGCTTTTCTTCCTACTCTTCCGTAACCGCATATTATTACATGATTTTTTATATTTTCCAGCTGACTGTTCAAGTTCATCGCCTTCCTTACCCTCGTAAATTCCCCACTTACCATGAAGCCAACCATGCTGGACAGTGAGTATAGACCCAGGGAAACACCGAACAGCATGACCGCAATGGCAAAACCCCTTCCCGCCACACCTGTGGGCAGAATATCCCCGTAACCCACAGTTGTTACAGTTTCAACTGTCCAGTAAAGGGAAGAAAATAAGCTCCTGGATTCAATGAGGTGAAACCCCATTGTTCCCACTGCAAGTACCACTAGAAAAAGGATAACAGATATTTTAAGGCCCTTCGGGAGGAATGACCATAGAGGTGGTTTCACCACATGTGAATATATGACACATGGTTAAGATACTTTTCTGCATACTCCTGTGTATGTTGCCCGGCAATGATTCATGTTTTGTCTGCACCCCAACTTACAGGCTTATTTAGTTGGAAGCACTGACTTATATGAAATGTACAGAAATGATCCTGATCTTGCCACAGCCAGGACACTGGCGCTTATCGCCCTGTTTCTCAATCTCATTGGCTTTTTTCTTGCACTCATAACCATATTTCTGGCAGTTCTCCCCTTCATTCTTATGTTTCTGGACTATGTTTTCATTTATAAACCACTGGCCGATGGGAATGCCGTGGGGGCAGAGGTACCTTCACTTCTTCTGGGGATTCTGCAGCTTTTTGTTGGCGGAGTTCTTTCTGGAATTATACTCATTATTGCATGGGTCAAAATCAGAGATTCCATAATAAAGAATGGTGGAAGAAGCAGCGTAATCTGATCATGATTGAATTTCACTCAGATATAATTCAGTGATCAACCCAGACCGTTTTTATGTTTGTAAATTCCTTTAGACCATATTTTGAAAGTTCACGTCCTATACCGCTTCTCTTGACTCCACCGAATGGAACCCTTGGATCTGATGCCACTATCTTGTTTATGAATACCATTCCCGCCTCAATTTTTGGTGCCAGTAACTCAGCCTCTTCGCTGTTTCCCCATATGGAGGAACCAAGCCCGAATGGGACATCGTTTGCAAGTTTCAAAGCTTCCTGGTTATCCCTGAATTTCATGAGTATTGCCACGGGTCCGAATACTTCGTCCTGATAACTTTTACTCACCTCAGCTATTGTGGGTGGTATGATATTATCCTCGATTTTGCCGAAACTTTCCACTGTACCTATTTTCTTAAGGTCTGATATCTGATCCTTTACTATCTTTGCCTGGCTTGAGGATGAGAGCGGACCAAGATATGTGTCTCTGTCCAATGGGTCTCCTATTTTTACTGCTGAGAAGTTCCTGGCCAGTTTTTCCCTGAATTCATCAAACACATTTTCGTGAACTATAAAACGTTTGGAGGCAATGCAGCTCTGCCCATTGTTCTGAAGCCTTGCGTATACAGCGTTTTCTGCTGCCTCTGAAACATTGGCTGATTGAAGCACTATGAACGGATCAGATCCACCGAGCTCAAGTACCGTCTTTTTCAGGTTTCTGGCGGCCTCTTCAGCTATATTTATACCTGCCTGGGTTGAACCTGTGAAAGATACACCGTCAAAATACTTTATAAGTTCCTGTGCTTTGGAACCGCCGACAGGTATTGACCTGAACATTTCACTTTCGAATATTTCCTCGATCATCATGCTCGTTCCTGTGACTATTGACGCATGTTTCAGAACAACTGCATTTCCCGCAAACATTGCCGGAACAGCAGCCCTCATCACCTGCCATAATGGGAAGTTCCAGGGCATTATTATGAAAATAACCCCAAGAGGGTCAAACCTGACATATGTCTTATTTCCCTCGGTTTTTACAAATTCTGGTTCAAGAAACTCCCTGAATGATTCCAGTGCATAATCGACAAGTTTGATGCACTTGTCTATTTCAGCGAGGCTCTGTGAAAGAGGTTTTCCCATCTCCATGGACATAAGCTTTCCAAGTTCCTCCCTTCTTTTCAGAAGGTTTGGCTTCAGAACGTTTTTGAAATAATCCACCCTGGAATCCATGTCCGCACCCCAGGTTCTCTGGCCAGATCTTATTGTGCTGACCATCTCTCTGACATGATCCTTTGAAAACTCTTCATATTCCTGAATCTCCCTTCCATTGTAAGGATTCACCGTTTTAATAGACATAGATATTCAAGGCTAAAATGCCTTATAACCCTTATGAAATTGATCATTACCCTGCCTTTGTGATTCTCTATGATGGCATGGATGTGGTGATGGCAATTTCTGAACATGATTAAGTTTTACAAAAAATTTCTTTAGTACGCCATTCACTCATGGCATCTTGATCTCAATTATGTTTACTCCTGTGTTTTTCAGTGCTTCTTCCAGTGCTTCCCTGTATGAGGATTCACTGTCTGAATAATAATACGAGGACCCAAAGCTCTTTGCAAGCATGCCGAAATCGGGATTTTTAAAATAGACGTTTGAAGGCTTGAGACCTTTGTCTTTCTGCTCCTCTGCTATTAGAGTAAGGGTTCTGTCGTTGAACACTGTAACTGTTATGTTGACACCAAGACGCTTTGCAGTTTCAAGTTCCTGCACATTCATAAGAAATCCGCCGTCACCGGATACAGCCACAACTGGATCATTCTTTCTTATTATGCCGCAAGCTATTGCGGCCGGCAGAGAGGAACCCATTGAGGCGAAGCCGTTGTATATGATGGTTCTTCCCCCCATTTTGGGCTGATACCATCTTGATACCCAGACCTTGTGCATTCCAACGTCTGAAATAACCCATGTCTCAGGGGCAAGAATATCCGTGAGAACCTTCATTATCTTCCTGGGTAATTCTTCTCCCGTTCTGTTGTAATCTGTGAATTCAGTTCTCCTCTTTCCCCTTATCTCTTCAAAAATTCCCATGTCTCTCCTTGGTGTGACCAATCCGGCAAGGTTGCTTACACTGTGCCTGATATCACCTATGACCTCAATGCTCACTGGGAAATGGGAATCTGATTCAGTTGGGTATGTGTGGATATTTAATACAGGAATTTCTGAGTTCCTGTTCCAAACAGCAGGATCATATTCTACGAGATCAAATCCTATTGCAATGACAAGATCAGATTTGTTCAGTACCCTTAGTTCATCAGGAAAAGGTCTGTAACCAACAGAAAACAGGTTAAGCTTGTCTTCAAATGGAACTATTCCCTTTGCCATGAATGTGTTTACCACCGGTATTCCAGTTCTGTGGATAAAATCGGAAACTGCCTGTATTGAGTTGGATCTTATTATGCCGTTTCCTGCCAGTATGATTGGGTTCCTGGCGGAATTAATGGCATTGGCCGCATTTCTTATGTTGTCTATTAATGCATATTCTACAGGAACATTTAGAAATTTCAAAGGTTTTGCATCTGTCTGTTCCGAACCCACATCCTCCGGTAGCTGTATATGCGATGCACCCTGAACCTCAAGCGAAGCTATCCTGAAACCTTTTCTTACTATCTCGGGAATTGTGTCCGGCCTCAACACCGCCTTGTTATACTTTGTTATTCCGGAGAAAAGTGCAATTGTATCAATGTTCTGGTGGGATTCCTTATGGATTCTTTCAGTATTGGCCTGTGCAGTGATTGCAACCAGCGGAATCTTATCCAGGTGGGCATTTGCAACACCTGTAACAAGGTTTGTTGCTCCCGGGCCAAGTGTGGAAAGGCAAACACCAGGCCGACCGGTGATTCTGCCGTATATATCTGCCATAAACGCAGCTCCCTGCTCATGCCTTGTGAGAATGAACTTGATGCCGCTGTTGTTTATTGAATCGATGAGGTCAACATTTTCTTCACCGGGTATTCCAAAAATATAATCCACTTTCTCATTTTCCAGGCATTTCACAAAAAGGTCTGAGGCTTTCATGGTTTCAACATTATTTTTATGGACTTATAATTTGGGAATTTGTCAATGCCATTGAGGAGTATCATTCATTGTGGAGCAACTCGCTTAAACATCCATGTTATGGCATATGAAAGTTTAAAATGCCAGGCATGAGAAACAAAAAATAACCCATGTTGAAACCCATTCCTCAGTAAAATATCTGTTTAGGGTAGAAGCCCCATAATGCGGTTATTATAGAGTATATGTTCATAATCAGGAAGATCAGTGCCCCATGCTTGATTTAGTCCCTGATGCTGCAGTATAGGTTAAATATCCTGCTTTTTCAATCTTCCAAAACATTTTTCTTTTGAACTACCATGGAAAGCCCCTTCCATGTCACAGTGTAGCCCAGGGCCTCCAGAATCTCGGGAGCTGATAAGCCTTCCTTCTCAATTATATCCACCATTTTCTCTGAATCCGGATAAGTATGATCCAGAAGCTGCTTTATCTGCATCATTTTATCAGAGTTTTGCGCCTTTTCCTTTTTTGTTTCAGTTCTGGTGGATATACCAGGGTATCTGGCATTGACTTCGTAGATCAATTCCTCCCAGTTTATGGAATCCCTGAAACATATCTCACCTCTAACCTTCTTTTCTGAACCGAATACAAGATATACATTTTCCATTGAAATGCCTTTTTCGAAAAGATAAGCCTTGATTTCTCTGTCCCGATCAATGGACTGGGGTACTGAAAGATTTATAAGAATCTCCCTTCCCCCCTGGTTCACTGAACAGTAAGGCACAATAACTCCCTCAGGAACTGTAACCGGTACTGTATTGAAACTCACAGGAAATCTGCTGTGAGGCGTATTCTGTTCTTCCTGGAACTCCGGGAAATAATCCGAGGTCTCATCTCCGGCCCTGAACCTGTAAGTTTTCTTTCCCTTTGTATCTCTCTCTTTAAGCATTATATTTGCTTCAACCTCCCACTGATCCTCCCTGCATATTAACCTGAAGATCCTTGCCATTCGTATACCGTATCTCTCTGATCTTTCAAGTATTGACATTGGGCCTGAAACCGATATTGATTCTATTTCACCCCCACCTGTTTTGATACTACAGAGAAGCCCGAGAGTTTTTATCCTTCTCAGAACATTGTGCCAGTCCCTGATTCTCCGGATATCCATGGATACACTGTGCATCAGAATAGTTTCAACCTGTTCCATATTGAACATTCTGCAAAGATCTTCAGGATTGGTGTCAGGAGGTTCTACGAGAATCTGATCGCTTTCCTTGTCACCATACATAGCGTTTTCCACAGCGGATACATCGGTTTTCATCTCAGCTGCTATTTCCATGAAAACTTTATTCCGTTCACTGTGGTCCAGTACAGGAAGTGGCGATCTTGAGAATATCTCCTTTCTTACCCGGTAAGCATCAAGTTCGGAAGGTGGCCTGAATTTGCTCATTCTCTCAGCAATTAAAAAGAGTCCTCTAACGACCTTGTGGTTCCTGGATCTGACCTCAATCTCCTTTCTTCCGCGATCAATGTAATCCATGTTATGGTTTACAGATGACTTCATGAAATTGATAACACTCTGCGCGAGATCTGAAGAATCTGATGATAGAAATACTGGTCGAACATCCCCTTTCTTTGTCTTCTTAACTATCATCAGATCTGTTGGGAACACCTTTTCTCCTCCTTGATGAAGTGGCATATTCCGAGGTGCTTTTGGTCACTATCTCATATAGAACTGCCTTTTTTCCTGATCCCGGCCTGAGTATACGCCCAAGCCTCTGCCTGTACTGCCTTGCACTTCCTGATCCGCTGAGCACTATCCCTATTGTTGCATCGGGCACATCAACACCCTCATCAAGCACCCTGGATGTTGCAAGTGCAGTCACTTTCCCCTCCCTGAACATCTGAAGGTATTCCTTCCTCTCCGGACCTGGAGTGAGGTAGGTCAGTGCAGGGATAAGAAATTCCCTGGAAATTAGATATGCAGTGTCTGTATCCTCAGTGAAAATAATTGCTTTTTCGCCCCTGTGTCTGCTGAGCACGTACCTCACAGTGTCAATTTTTACCCTTGCACTGAATGCTATCTCCCTTGATCTTCTCCAGGCAAGAAGTGCTTCTCTTCCTTCAGGATTCCATGATCTCATTATGAACTTCTCAAAGTCCCATGGCCCTTTCAGCCTTATTCTTTCACGCCTGATGTACCGCAGGAATATCTCCCTGTTTGTCCGGTATTCTTCCTCCTCTTCATCAGTAAGCTCCACCGGTATTCGTACTATGCTGAAATCTGCAAGATAATCCTCCAGCTCTTCGTATCCCATTTCAAAAATTTTACCCCCCATGTATTCTTCCAGTTTTTCATGGAGGAGGTCGGTCCTTTCGTATGTGGCTGTGAGACCAAGCCTGTAAGGTGATGCAAACATCTTTGCAATATTTATGTACTGATCTGATGCAAGGTGATGTACTTCGTCAAATATTACCAGCCTGAATTTGTTTCCCATTGTTTCGGCCATTAGGAAAGCGGAATCATAGGTTGAAACAGACACAGGAAGAAATGTCTTTTCTCCCCCACCTATCTGCCCCACCTCTATGCCGAATACCTTTTCCAGTTTTGTTCTCCACTGCTGAATTAGTTCAATGGTCGGGGCCACAACCAGGACTGAGGTTCCCAGTTGCCTGATGGCTTCCATCCCTATGTGTGTTTTTCCCGCCGCTGTGGGAAGGACAATGGTACCGCTGAAGCCGTTTTCCTTCCATTTGCTTATTGCCTTTTTCTGGTAGCTTCTAAGGGTTTCGGAATGAGTCAGTTTCATTTCCGGACACTTCTCAAAAACCCTGTCGTCTGCATCCGGATACTGGATGGATATTCTGCCGTACATGTACGCAGGAGCCCTGTAAGCATTGATTCTTGGATCAAATACCATATAATCTGATGGCTGTTTTACGTTTCTTAGTATTACCGTACCGTGGTCAAAATCCATGGTCATGGTCATAATTTAGATGTCCCCATAGGTACCAGTCTTCGATATATTGATTCCCAATGGATCAGAGTGTTCACTGATTATCATCATCAGGCATAACTTCATTTAACATATCGTAGAGAAGCGTATCCTTTTCAGATTCCAGTGAGGCGAGGAATTCCCAGATCATAGCAGAAGCTTCTATTTCACCCACTCTTTTGGCAAATTCGCGCAAATCCTGTATTCCATGATCTTTACCGTTAATTCTCATATCCAAAATTATTCTGGTGAGTTCAGCTTCGTCCTTTACTGATTCATCAAGATTCTCCGGGAGATCTGTATTTACCTCCTCCATTGCTTTATCGTACTCCCCAATATCGTAAAGTTTTCTGGCCATGTATACTCTAAGCAAAGCACTGCTTTCCGGTGTCAGTTTATCATAATATGATCTGGACTCCTGTAGAGCCTCATTCCATTTTCCAGCATTGAAAAGAACAGTGAATTTGGCTATTAGGGGGATTTCTTTGCTTTTAGCGGTTTCATACCAGTAGTTGCATATTTCAAGGGCATTTTCAATACTTCCCTTTTCGGCGACAATACCCAGAATCTCCATCATGTCCTCCAGATCTATTTTATTCAGGTTTTCTTTTACCATATCAACCGATTTGTCGCTCATACCCTGGCTTATCATTGCATCCGCATAGGTGGGGAAAATATCAGAAGGTTCATTGATCAAATTGGGATTTCTATTTACAGCCTCGATGACTTCCGCATATTTTCCAAGCTTCCCCAGAACCTGTATTCTTGTCTCTTGATACCCGTCATCATGGTAAATCTCCAGAGCCCGGTCTATGAAATGAAGTGCTTCCCTGTAATTTCCCTGATCAATGAGGGTTAATCCCTTCAAATAGTGAAATTCGGATATATTGGGCCATTTTCTTAAGGCATAATCACATGATTTCATGGCTTCGTAAGTCTCGTCATATTCAAGGAGAAGGCTTATTTTTTCACCGTAGGAATCTGGGTTACTGCCTATTTTAGTTGTGAGTTTGTCAAGTTCCAGTAAGGCTTTTTCCCTGTTGTCATCATCAAAGAGTTCTCTGGCATACTCTACCCGGTAGCCTATATTATCAGGGTCAAACTTTATTGCAGACTGAAGTTCTTTTTCTGATCTTTTCTCATCACCAAGGTAATCGTAAATTCTGTGGAGAAGGTAGTGCAATTCAGCGTCTCTGGGATCAACACTCAAAGCCTTTCGGGCAAATTCCATGGCTTTCTCATTATTTCCTAATTCGAGATAGCTGGATGAAATAAGGTAGAGTGTTGTTGAATTGCCAGCGTCTATGGAGTATGACTTTTCCAGCGTCCTGATTGCCTCTTCATAATCTCCAGTGTCATATAGAATGAGACCTTTATTTCTGAGATACAGATCATCATCAGGTTTAATTTCAAGGCACCTTTCCATCTGTTCCAGGGCCTCGCTGCTCCTTCCGGCTTCATGGAGTGCAGATGCCCTTATATTCATGAATTCCGGGTCATTTGGAGAAACCCTCAGAACTTCTTCAATGATCTTCAGGGCCTCCAGAGGATGCCCCTCCTCAACCAGGTGTATTGATCTGTGAGCCTTCTCGCCGAGAGGATTTTCAAAAGCGGTCATTATATCAGTTTCAATAGAGGTATAGAATACTTAAAAGTTAACAAAAGCTGAAAAATTTATTATCTCCTATCCAAAACCCATTATACCCCTATGATCTGCTCCTGAATTTTTGCGTGGCTTTCTGCTCAATCCCGTCCATATATTTTCTCCACTTAGTCCCCTGTGGCACTAAGCCCTTAATCCCCTTTGATTCCCAGTACTTTTTGTAAAAATACTGGAGGTTGTATGAATCAGGGCTCATGTAATCAAGGTTCATTGAGACAAAATTGACTATATCCACAACAACCTCATCCTGATTCTGGTTCATCATCTCTTCAAGGATCTTTTCATTCTCGGCAGAATTATCAACATTTTTGGTATCAGCCATGAAAACATAAATTGAACTTAATATTTAAAGAGGTAGTTGAACGGTACCTGTTTTTCATGTAACATGTATGAAACGAACATCAAAAATTGTAAAAGTAGTATGGAAAGAGGGAGACCAAATTCAATAATATGAAAAAATTTGGGCCAAACTATATTTCTGGTATGCCTATTAGAATCAAATTATAGTTATCGACCACCCCAGTTTTCTGGTTTTGCTCATCTTCCTCATCAATCATCCTGTTTACAACTTCCCTGAGATGTTTCAGTACCTTTTCATAAGTTTCTCTGGAAACCCATGAATTTGAAAAAAGGATCTGGTCATAAGAGTACATATCACGGAGTTTCATGAGATTCTTATCTGACATCATTTGAATCTCACCTGCAATAATCCTCAATCTGAGAATCTGAGTGTTAAGTAAAGACATCATGTATTCCTTAAGTTCCTCAGGAGTCTTTTCCATCAATGCTTTTTTCTGCTCTTCCAGAGAGAATCTACCAAATATTTCAGTATTAGGATAGTAATACTTTTCAACAAAGTTTTTTCTTACCTTTGATTCAGGTTCGGCAAGGATTCCGTCCTCCACCATCTCCTTGAGATTTTGATAGAGATTGGACCTGGATGTGCCTATGATCTTTGACATCTGCGTTGCAGTGAGTTTGCCTTTCTGGAATAGAACTATAATAATTGAGAGCTTTGTCTGGTTTTTTAAGGACTCGAGCAACTTTTTTCTTATTTCTTCCTTATTCTCAACCATGAATGACAAATTTATATATCAGTATAAAGATTACGTATAAGAATAACTTATATGTATAAATTATCCAATGATGTAAAAAGTGCCCAGAAAAAACTCCCACGCGGGTTCAAACTTATGGTTGCATCTGGATTCACATCCCGTATGGCCACAACAGCATTTTCCATATCCATACTCTGGATAACCCTTGATCTCACAAATTCAGCCCTTATTGCAGGTCTCGCAGACGGCCTTTTCACTCTTCCCCTCATATTCAGCTTCTATTTTGGTGCTTTGATAGACCGTACGGGAAAGAAGAAAAATGTTGCCATAATTTCAACACTGGTAAGGGCCAGTGCAATAATGCTCATTCTAATGGCCATACTGGTACATGGTTATTTCCTCATAATTGCCCTCATTTATTCATGTGTCGTGGTTACAGGGATGATGTCTGATATCCTTAATTCAATAAGATCTGTCTGGACAAAAATATTTCTTGAGGAGGATCAGTATCAGAAGGGATCCTCACTTTCTACAGGATTTTATTCTGTGGCTGAAGGGATAGGTTACGCACTGTCCGGCATTCTTCTGTTCTTTGGCTATTCAGATACGGTGTTTCTGCTAGCCGCCATGTTCATAGTATCAGTAATCCCCATAGTTTTCATAAAGGAGAAAGCTGGTGCAGGCAAAACAATAAATGGAACAAATATTGGTGCAGACATTCTTGAGGGAGTCCGTTTCATAAGAAGGAGCCGCAGCCTGACACAGCTTATCATAATAATGATATTTGCAAATTTTGTCATTGCAATGGTAGGTATTGGTTTTACATTCTTAATAGAAAAAGTTCTCATATTGCCTGCATTCTTCCTGAGCGCAATTTTCATCGCGTTATCTGCTGGTATAGGTCTGGGATCAATTCCTGGGGGATACATCAGGGGAACTCTTGGGCTTGTAGTAGCCCCTCTTCTCTCAATAATTGGGGTTGTATTCATTTCACTCACAGGAACCGGGAATGTTTTTATTCTCATGGGTCTTGTATTCATAATAGGTCTTGCAATCGGAATCATAAACCCGGTTGTAGAAACAGTATTTATAAGAAAGGTGCCCATGGAAATGATGGCCAGGATACAGGGGGCAGTGAATACATTTGCACTCTCCGCCACTTTCCTTTCCGGAACCATAGCAGGGACAATAATACAGTTCACATCCATCAGTTCGCTTTTCGTAATAATTGGAAGTGCAACTGTAATAGTTGGAATAGCATCTATTTTTATGAGGGACCTTTCGGGAGAAAGAATTGAAAGGGAAATCCAGGTAGGCCTGTAGCAGGCAGAGTCTACCAGATGGGTATCTTTTCCCTGCGTCCTTCTTTTGTGGATGTTTTCTTTACTGAGAATGTTTCCTCGAAACTGGGATGATTCCATACAGGCAGGCTTGCTCTGAGCTTATTGGGCGCATGTGGATCTATTATAACTCTCCTCTTCAATTCCTCCTCCCTTATATTTTCCTTCCATATCTGGGCCCAGGAAATGAAGAACCTCTGTTCAGGCGTGAAACCATCGATTTCTTTCCTCAACTCCGGATTTATCCTCAGCCTCCTCTCCAGTGCTGCAAATGCGATGCTCACACCACCAAAATCGGCAATATTTTCGCCCACTGTCAAATCTCCATGAACCTTTACACCTGGTAAAATCTCCTGTGAACTGTAGAGATCAATAACTGCCTGAGCCTTTTTCATGAATTCTGATCTGTCCTTTTCTGTCCACCAGTCCCTGAGATTTCCCTCTTCATCATACATTCGTCCCTGATCGTCATATCCGTGGGTTATTTCATGAGAGATAACTGCCCCTATGGATCCGTAATTAACTGCATCATCCATTGTTACATCAAAAAATGGAGGTTGGAGTATTCCGGCGGGGAAAACAATCTCATTGTCAGTTGGAGAGAAGTAAGCATTGACCGTGGGTGGAGTCATGAACCATTCATCCCTGTCTACTGGTTTCCCAACCCTGGCTGCCTGCCTCTTCACCTCAAATTCAATTGATCTCAAAACGTTCCCAAAGTAATCCCTGTCATTGATATGGATTGATGAATAATCCTTCCACTTAACGGGATAGCCTATTTTTGCCCTGAATCTGTCGAATTTTTCAAGCGCTCTCTTCTTTGTTTCGTCTCCCATCCAGGTAAGTTTCAAAAGTCTTTCTCTGAAAATTGACTTTATATCATCAATGAGAACTTCCATCCTCTTTCTGGACTCTTCTCCGAAGTGATCCTGTATGTAAAGCTTTCCCAGAGCATCCCCTATGCAGAAATTTACAATGTTGACTGATCTTTTCCATCTTGGCTCCATTTTCTGCTGACCCATTATTTTACGGTTGAAAAAGTCAAAGTGTTCCTCCTGCATTTCCATATTTAGAAATGGTGCGGCAAAGTTTACAATGTTCCAGATAAGGTAGGACTTTAGATCATCAATGGTAGTGTCAACTAAAAGTTGATCAAGAAATTTGAAAAACTCTGGCTGCCCCATTATAACATAGTCCACTTCCGGAATTTCCAGGCTATTCATATAATGCAGCAGACGCAGTGAGGGATAATCTTCTTCAAGCTTTGAGATTTCAATTCTATTATAGTTTTTTTCCTGATCTCTCAGATCTTCCTGACTTCTGCTTTTCAGTGCAATCTTTTCCTCAATATTCAGTACGGCCTGACTGCATTTTCCAGTAGAATATTCATCCAAACCAGCCAGTTTCAGAATCCTATCAATATGTTTTGGATACTCTTCCTTTAGCCCTTTGAAAGAATCCTTTATGTAATAATCCCTGTTGGGCAGGGAGATCCCACCCTGCATAAAATACAGTGAATAAATTGAGCTGTTTTTCTTGTCTCCACGTGATGAAGACCGGAAAAATGCCGGAATACCTGAAGAGTGAAGTTTGTATACGTATTTTATAAGATCATCTTTTCCTTTTATTTCTCCTATTTCTTTCAAGAAGGCTTTGATGGGTTCAGTTTTCAATGCTTCAATTGTTTTTGTGTCCATTGCTGATTTGTAAAAATCTCCTACAAGCCTCTCTTCCATTGTTACATTTTTACCCTGGGATTTAGAGCATCTCTCTGCTATTTCACGCAGAAGGTAATTGTTTCTATCGTAAAGTTCATTGAATGTCCCCCAACTTGTCTTGTCTGCTGGAACTGGATTGGAATCGATCCATTTCCCATTTGCATATCTGTTGAAGTCTTCTGATGGATCCACAGTTAGATCCATATTTTCAATTGAAAATTTAGATTCTCCTGGGACGGTAATTTCTTTTTCATATTCATTATTATTTTCCAGAAATTTGCTCATACAGTTGGATGCAAAACCTTTTAATTATATTTTTGGAGATGCAGCTTTTTGCTGCTTGTGTTTACTACTGAAGCACATTATTCCCAAAATTTGATATGGGCCCGACCGTACTCTATTACAGGTGTAAACAAGTCCAATACGCAATGTGTAAACCTGATGCATTAGTTACAGCAGAACACTCTGTCTATAGTTTCTGAGTTCTATCTTTAAATTCACGAGACATGTGTGGAAGACGGCCGTGGGTGACATCCTCCCACGCCTAAAGAGCGTGGGCTTCCTGCTTCAACCACTTCACTTGCTTTATCCCCTCCTTCTGAAGAAGGGATAGAGTAGAGGTGATTGTGTCCACAGGCGTAAATTCCCTACTGTCCGTAGGTACTCCAGTCTTTATGAGACCGAATCTTTTTATGTTTTTTGCGGCATTACATTCTCTGTC
>Ga0078972_1005910_pt3 | contig 16329 bp, 24 predicted proteins | sample YelNatPaOPGAMG01_FD_67568 | JGI IMG/M metagenome (GOLD analysis project Ga0078972, IMG submission 67568) | Hot spring thermophilic microbial communities from Obsidian Pool, Yellowstone National Park, USA - OP-RAMG-01 (SPADES assembly) (version 2) | ecosystem: Environmental > Aquatic > Thermal...
AAATTTCATCATATCCACCCTATGAAGAAAGCTATTCCGAATGAAATTAAAATTATTCCTGCAGTTAGCCTCATGTACTTTCTTAATTCAACTCTTTTCTTTTCTGCTTCTTCAACTTTCAAAAAGCCGAAGTAGAAAATCAAAGTAAGAACTAACAAAGGAACTATAAAGAAAATGTTATACCAAACTAGGTAAAATATTAGCTCAGGCCAAGAAATTGTTCCAGATGTTAAGGAAGAATTGAGAAAAGAGGCATAGAGAAGTGGGAAGGCTCCTGCGCAAGGAATCTCAACTAAACTAACTAATAAACCTAATAATATTGCAGAAGGTAAGGTTGCTGCTTTTACCAATTTTTCGATTTTTGGTTTTGCAAATTTTGGAATTTCTAGAGAAATTCCTTTTCCATAGAAAAAGAAATCTTTGACTTCAAGCACTCCAAATATTACCAGTACTCCTCCTATAACCCATCTAATTATTTGAACATAGCCTAAGTAATAAGTTGTTATTGCAATAGCTTGAGTTAGTAAATACATAAAAGAGAAATAAACCAAAAATATCATTATCGAGTAGGAAATTCCTATTATAAGAATTTTTCTTCTTGAACCTAAAGCTAGAAGGTAAGCTACCATGAAGAATAGGACCGAAAGAGCACAAGGGTTAAAAATTCCATCAGCCAAACCAGCAAGTATTCCAATTAAAATTAGCGGAAGATTGGCTATATTTCCTAAAAAGGGATGGTAAAACTCTTGAGCAAAAGCTGTTGGAATTAATAATAATGGAAATAATAACAAAAAGATTTTTTTCATTTTTTCACCTTTATCTTAACTTTTTTAGCAACAAAAAACACTATTATAACTATTCCAAAAACGCAGGCAAGTGTTATACCCAAAGTTGTTAAAAATGGAAAGACAGAATCAGAGGTTGGTACTTTTGTAGAATTTGAAAAGAATCCTCTGTTTATAAAACCAATAAAAGCCCTATTTCCAACAAAAGTCATGGGAACACCATACGGCTGAACAGCATACTTTTCACAAACCTCTTTCCACAAGTTTACATTTTCTTGACTAGAAGAGACTTCAAAATCATAAATCTGAAGGTTAGGGTATTTTTTCTTCAATTCTTCTAGAAATGGTTTTTCCTCTGCACAATGTGGACAACCTTGAACCCAGAAGAAATAAACACATATTTTTCCATTCTCTATAACCTTTCCGTCTGGACAAACATTGCAGTTATTGCAATTTATTATCGCTTCTTCTATTTTATCACTGTATCCATCCTCTTGAGCATAAGCAATCGAAGCAAAAAGGATTAAAAAGCCAATTATTGCAATATATTTTTTCATTTTTCTCACCTAGCAACAATATAATTCCTTTGGAATTTTTCCCTCCTCGATTTTTCCAAAAGGATTTCCATACTCTCTTATATTTTCCATCATCTTTTTATTCCCTTCTGTTTCTATTTTTTGCTCAGCAGAAATTCTTCTTAACTCTTTTACTAGCTTGGCAACATCTATATCCAAAGGACAGTTAAACTTGCAAGCTTGACAAGTTGTGCAGTAATAAAGTCCTCTTTCAAAAGCTGTTTTCAAGTCGTTAATAAAAGCTGTTTTTATCGTTCCTATTCCTCCAAAATAATCATAACCATAATTATCAAAAATTTGTCTATAAACTGGGCAGAAGTATAAGCAAGAACCGCAATTAATACAGTAAAGCATTTCACCAAAACCATTTTCAACAGCTTTGCTTCTTCCATTATCAACAAGAACAACAAAAACTTCCCTTGGCCCATGAGCTCCGTAAACAATTTCCTTTTGGATGTCTGCGGTTTTGCTTGGTGAAGAAATAACGTTGATATAGGAAGGTAAGGAAGTTCCAGTTCCCCAAATAGCCAAAGCTTGACAAATTGTCATGGCATCTTGAATGGTTGGAACTATTTTATCTATTCCTGCAACTATTACATGTTTTTCAACGAGTTTTGAAACTAGAGAAATGTTACCTTCATTTTCCAAAATAAAAATTCCTCCGTCAGAAGAAATTGCATTTGCTCCTGTTAAACCTATTCTTGAGCTAAGAATTTCTTTTCTCAAGTATTCTCTTACCCAAGAAACTATTTTTTCAGCAGATTTTTCAAGCTCAACATTAAATTTTTCCTCAATCTTCTCAACAATTTTTTCTATCGGTATGTGTAAAGCAGGAGTAACAGGATGAGTGGAAGCTTCACCGCAAACTTCAACCAGAAAATCACCACAATCAGTTTCTATTATCTCATTTCTTTTCTTCAAGAATTCTTTAAGTCGAATTTCATCCATTAAATTGGACTTTGACTTAACTATTTTCTCACCTTTTGGAATTATTTTTAGAAGAATTTCTTTAGCTTCTTTAGCATCTTTTGCTTCAAAAACTTTTATTCCTTGAGATTTCAAGTTTTCTACTGTTTTCTTCTTAAGTTCTTCAAGGTTTGACACTGAATATTCTTTTATCCTTCTTAACTCTTTCTTCAAACTTTGAATGTTTACTTTTTCAAAAGATTTTTCCCTGTATAAAAGGTATTGCCTGAAAGCTTTTTCGCTTGCAATTTTTGCATTTTTAATTCTAGATGAATTTAGTATTTCACTTAAACTCATACTTAGAGTTAAGCTGAAACCTTATTTATATTTTAGTTTCAATTTTTGAAACCTAGTTTTTTGTTAGACGTCTAACATTAGCAAAGCTTAAATTTAGGTTAAAGTCTTTAGAATTTTGGAAAGTTTGAGAAAAAGAGGAATAATAGAAAAAGAAGCTTACGGTAAAACAAACACGATAAAAATTTCAGAAAAATTTTCTAAACTTCTTTCTTAAGAGCTTCCCAGTAGCTTTTGTTAAAGCTGCAACTTGGATCAGGAGCTTTCAAATCATTAAAGTAACCATAAGCCCTTGCTCTACATCCCCCACAAACATACTTATAATCACATTCTCCGCATCCTTCAAATTTTTCTCTATCTCTGATTTCTTTAAGAACAGGAGAATTTCTCCATATGTCAATCAAACTTTGCTCCCTAATGTTTCCAATTTTTATTGGAATGAAAACACAAGGTTGAACATCACCGTTAGGCTCTAAACCGCAATAAAGCCTTCCTGCTCCACAACCTCCTATAAACTCAGTTAATGTTTTAGTCCTTCCCCTAAGCAATTCCATCGCTTCCTTATTCGTGAAATGGGTAGCAACTGCAGGACCTTCTGCGTACTTTAAAGAAGAAACAGCATACTGTGGAGCAGTTGAAAAAACATCAAGGTTGCAATTAGAATCAATAAGTTTTGAGTAGAGAAAATCCAAAAGCTTTTCTCTTTCTTCTGGACTTAAATCCTCTTCAACTATTTCTTTCCCCCTTCTAGTTGGCACATAGTTAAAAACTATGAACCTGTTTGCAAAAAGTTCTTTTTCTGCAAATTCCATCAGTTTTGGAATTTCTTTTAGGTTGTAATGGGTAGCAGTTGTTGCAACGCAAGTATCTATTCCAGCATCAACACAATTCTTTATTCCTTCAACAGTTTTTTTCCAAGCTCCTTTAATTCCTCTAAACTCATCATGAGTTTCTTCAAAACCGTCCAAAGAAATTTCAACATACTGAACACCAGAATCCTTAAGCTTTTTAGCAACTTCTTTACTTATCAAAGTCCCGTTTGTAGCTAAGGAAACATAGAAATCCTTTTTTGTAGCATAACTTGCAACTTCAAAGAAATCCTTTCTCATCAAAGGCTCTCCTCCTGAAAAAGCTAAAGCTACTAGTCCGTCTAAAGCAAACTCATCTATAGCCTTTAAAGCTTCTTCTTTTGTTAGCTCATCTGGAGCAGGTTTTGGCATAGCATCCTCATAACAATGCTTACATCTTATTAATAAATGTACTTTTCAAAAGTTTTCTGGCATTTCTAGCTACTTGGCTTGATAAGAAGCTAAAATCTCAAAGACTTTTGGAGAGAAAAAGAACCTTATAAAATTATACATAGTATAAAGCTCTAGAGCAAAAAACCCATAAGCCAAAAATCCTAAAGCAGGAATTTCAAATATTTTTATTTCTTCAAGTATAGGAACAGTATAATACCATTTTGTGTATGCCCAATAATTCCAAAATTCCCAAAGGAAGCCACAAATATAGCCTGCTATGAAAAGTGAAATAATTCTTCCATACTTCTTTTCTTCTATTTGAGCTAGTATTGATTTCTTGTTTTTAAACATGTAGAGGATCGGATCAACAATAAGAATAAAGCCTGTCCAGACAAAAACCCACATTAGAGGAGAAGAAAAGAAAAAAGGCAAGATCATAAAAATTATTCCAATAAGAATTAAACACCTTGTCAAATTTTTATTGTACTTTATTTTTGTTTTTATCTTTATGTTTTCCTTAAAGAATGCTGTTTGAATTAGTTCTCCTGTTTCAAAAACTGCTGGAACAATAGTTGAAAATGATAAGTAACCCATAGCCAATTTTTCTACTGTTGATTCTGGAAGGTTTTTATAGTACCAACCTCCAAGAAAAATGTTATAAAACTCAAAGATTAGCCAAAAAAGTAAGGAAATCGTGAAAAGGAAAGCAAGCTTTAATTTTTTTCTCGTTATCAAAGAGCTTCCTTTAAGCATGAAAATGACGCTATCGACAAAAAGAATATAGCCAAGCCATACTAAAGGGGTAAACCAGTAAACAAAAGGTTTAATTCTCAAAAACATAGTTACTTCAGCAAAAATTATCAGGAGCAAACCAGCTATCCCATACTTCCTTATCATCAATTAAATTTTGTTTTTTTGAAGAATAAATTTTAAATAAATGAAAAAAAAATAGAATAGCTATGAAAAAAGTTAAAATCTATACAACACCAACCTGCCCTTATTGTGAGATGGCAAAGGAGTTTTTCAGAGAAAATAAAATTGAGTTTGAGGAAATAGATGTTTCCTCTGACAGAGAAGCAGCTATGGAGATGATAGAAAAATCAGGACAAATGGGAGTTCCTGTTATAGAAATAGACGATAAAATAATAGTTGGGTTTGACGTTAACGCTATAAAGAAAGTTTTAGAGGAAGAGTAAAGCTTAAAAGTATTTAAGTTTAAGTTTAGAAGTAGATAAAATGGCAGAAGAAGAAAAAAAAGAAGTGAAAATATCTTTTAAATTGCCAAAAATTAATGTTTGGGCTATTTCTACTGTAATTTTAGCTTTTGCAGTAATTGCTGTTTGGTTTTTCAAACCTACTGGGCCTACTGGTTTTGCAACTCAAGTTTTACCTGCAGAGGAAGCGGCTAAAAAACAGCGTTATAATTTTCATGAAAGTTTATTTGGATTATGCAGCCACAACCCCTACTGACCCAAGAGTTCTAAAAGAAATGCTTCCTTTCTTCAACAAAAAGTTTGGAAATACTATGAGCTTGCACTCTTTTGGAAGAGAGGCAAAGCTTGCTGCAGAAGAAGCAAGAGAAAAAGTAGCAAGTTTGATGAATGCAGAAGCTAGTGAAATAATATTTACTGGAAGTGCTACTGAAAGTGATAATTTTGCTTTGAAAGGAATTGCATTTGCAAACAAAGAAAAAGGAAAGCATATAATAGTTTCTTCTATAGAGCACCACTCAGTTTTAGACACAGCTAAATGGTTAGAAAAGCAAGGTTTTGAAGTTACTTACTTGCCTGTTGATAAGTATGGTTTGGTTAATCCTTCTGAAGTAGAAAAGTCGATAAGAAAAGATACTATTTTAGTTTCTATTATGCATGCAAACAACGAAATTGGAACTATAGAGCCAATAGAAGAAATAGGGAAGATTTGCTCAGAGCATGGAGTTTATTTCCACACAGATGCTGCCCAAAGCTATGGAAAAATTCCTGTTGATGTTAAGAAAATGAATGTTGATTTGCTAACAGCAAGTGCTCACAAGATATACGGACCAAAAGGAGTTGGTTTACTTTATTTAAGAAAGGGAGTGAAAATTGAGCCTTTATTGCATGGTGGGGGTCATGAGTTTGGCTTAAGGTCAAGTACTTTAAACCTTCCTGGAATAGTAGGCTTTGGTGCTGCTGCAGAAATTGCAAAAAAAGAAATGGAAAAAGAGGGAAAGAGAATAGAAAAACTGAGGAGAAGACTTGAAAAAGGTGTTTTGAAAATAGAAAACTCTCATTTGAACGGGCATCTTGAAAAAAGACTTCCGAATATTGCAAACTTTTGGTTTGATTTTATAGAAGGCGAAAGTTTGATAATGAGCTTAGATATTAAAGGAATAGCTGCTTCTACTGGTTCTGCTTGCTCTTCTGAAAGCTTGGAGCCAAGCCATGTATTGCTTGCTATTGGCTTAAAGCATCACCAAGCCCATGGAAGCTTAAGACTTAGCTTAGGGAGATGGACAAAAAAAGAAGAAATAGATTATGTTTTGAAAGTTTTGCCTGAAGTTGTTGAAAATTTAAGGAAGATTTCTTTTTGAAATTCTTTCTAAAAAAGGGATTAAGCCAAATATAGTTAGTGAAAAGGTTGGGAATGAGGAAGATTCTAAATTAGCTATAGTTTTAGGAGCTTACTTGCACGATATTGGCTGCTCTGTTTGCAGGGAAGGGCATGATGTAGTTGGGACAGTAATAGCTTACCCAATAATTCAAAGAATTCTTAAGAAATTCTATAATCAAGAGAAGTTGGATAAGATTTCATGCTTTGTTCTAGAATCTATAATATGTCATATGGGATATCAAGATGCAACAAGCTTTGAAGCAAGGCTTGTTGAAGTAGCTGACTCTACTGATGTAACGAAATGGAGAGCAAGAATTCCTTTTAGTATAGGAAAGGCTGACATTCACAAATTCTCTGCTTTGGCCATAGAAGAAGTAAACTTTAAGGAAGGGGAGAAAAAACCTTTGAGAATTGAGGTAGTGATGGAAAACCCTGCTGGAATTTTCCAAACCGAAGAAACTATGCTTAAGAGAATAAGACATGCTAGATTTGAAGATATAATAGAAGTTGTTGCGAAGATAAAAGGCGAGGAAGAGATAAGGTATTTGTGATTATTCTTCCATTACTCTTGGCGCTAAAACAAAGTTTAAAGCTAGTTTATCCTCTAGCTTAAAGCTTAACTTCATAGGATAGTCTTGACCCCATTCTAGAGTTACAGAATTAGCAACCTTTGCTGCTTTCACCATTTTCTTAAGATAATCCAAAGGATATCTTGCCCTAATATTTCCATCAGCCTTAATTTCAAGCAAAGCCTCGTTTCCTTTTTCAAGTTCAAGCTGAGAGGAACTTATATCACCCTCTGCTACCATGGAGAATTTTTCCCTAGAAGCTTCAAAAAGAACAGAATCAGAAACTACTTCAGCGTCAGCAATTCCAGACTGCAAAATTTCTGGTTTTAACTCAACTTTTGACGTAAACTCTAATTGTTCTATCGGAGGAACTTCTTCCTGGCTTAAGTCTATAAGGGGAATTAAAAACCTTCTTCTTGAGGAATTTTCAAGGATTATTTCAAGCTTAGAATCTTGAAGCTTAAAAGTTGCTTTATCTTCTCCTCCTGCTCTTTTCAAGACTGAAAGTAGATTTCCGATATTAACTCCTATGGACTGCTCTTTATCTAACTCATATTCATCAAAAGCCTTTGAAGATATTTTGAAATCAACTACTGCTACTAAAGCTCTATCTGCAGCTGTAAGGCTTAAACCTTCTTTTGTTATTTTAAAAATTCCTTCGTCTATTAATTCAGCTATGGTAGAAATAGAATCTGTGAGTAAGCTTACTTGACTTAATTTTGCTCTAAACATTTTCTGCCCTATTATATTAAGTTTAGTTTGGCTTTAAATATTTAATCCTGCCCTTCTATACATTTCTTCAATTTTTCTAAAAAGTTCTAAGTTAAAATTGTCAAGGCTTTGGACTATGTCTGCTTTAAGCTGATTTTCTATTATTGAACAAAAAGCTCTTATAATTTTATTTTTTTCAAGCTCGCCTTCAAAAAATACTTCAACTCTTCCTGTCCCGTCATCAAGTATAAAACTGTTTTCAAGTTGATCTAAAACTTTTCCAACTAATGCAATTCTACTATCTCTTTTCCAGTCAATCTCAGAAATTCTTCTTGGTTTATAGTGTAAGGCAGGCATTAACAATTATTTCTACTTGAAAGTTTTTAAATATTCGATAAACTGATTAAAAATTTAACCGTAGCTTCTCCAAGAATAACCACATTTAGTACATTTGTAAAAAATCGTTGGGGGCTCGTCAGCAGCTCTAGTTTGTTGCATCCACCAGTATGCTTCCATATTCTCGCATTTCGGACACATTATTTTTGTCTTTGGTAATTCTGCCAATCCTTCATCTTTTTCCATTATAACAATTCCACGAGAAGGCTCATGGGCTGATTCAGTAATAACCAGTTTTTCCTTTTTAAGCGGTTTTTTCCACCCGCACTTCCTACAAACCAAAAAGCTTTTCTTTCTCTTCTTTTCAACTATCATTAAGTTTCCACATTTTTCGCAAAATTCCATTTCAAGCCCCTCCTACGATTCTTCTTATTCCGTCAACAATCTCTGAAAATACTACCTTAAAATATCCTAACTTTGGGATTATAAAGATTACTTTTCCGTGTATTTGATCCTTTGAAATGTTTTTTTCTGTGTAGCATACGTTTGTTCCACAACATTTTGTTATTTGGTCTGGGTTATGGTCACCTTTTGTTTGATAGGTTCCGTCTTCATTTATGTAAACTATTCTGTGAATTATTGGCGAACTTTCACAAGGAACAGAAAAAACAATTATATCTCCAACTTTATAATTTTCTGACCCTTGGATTATTGGTAAATCTCCTATTTCAAACCCGTTTGGCACAGGCCAAGAATCTATAAAGCTTCTGTTATAACCAAACTTTTTCTCCAGCCATTGATAATGGTTCATTTCTGTTAGCTCGTCATGAACCATCGAACCACTTACAACAGCAACAACTGGCAAGTCAGTTGATAAGGCAACAGCAAGGCTTAAGTTGACAAGAAAAGCTATGATTATTCCTAAGGCAGCATAAAAAATATAGCCAAACCATCCTTCTGTCATCTTTTGAAACGAAGATTTCTTTTTCCTTTCCATGGTCTCTTCCTTTTTTCTATGCTCTGCCACTACTCTCACCTTTAACAAAAGCTGTTGCTATAATATGCGCAACTCTTAAAGGCTCAGGAATAAAACTTCTTGTTGTGCTTAACTTTATAATTTCTTCTGTTTCTTCATCGTCCAAACCAACAGATTGATAATAAACTTTCTTGTTTTCTTGAATCTTGCATTCCTTTATTTTTCCTGCGTTTAGAATTTTCTTCCACCTTTGTTTAAAATCTTTAAAATTCATTAAAGCATTCTTTACTTCTTCCAAGTTTGGAATTTTTCTGTTTATAACTATCACTGGCAAACCTGTTTTTTTGTTCAATTTTTTTATATCTACTATGTTAAAACCTCCTAGAGTAACGCCGTCAAACATTATCACTTTTAACTGTTGTTTATGTCTAGATGAGTTTATAAGCTTTACTATTTTTTCTGTTGCGTCATTCCCGTCAATAGTAACTTCAGTTTTTAGTGCACCATCAAGAAATTTTCCACCTCTGAAAATTACACCAACAACAGGAACCTTCCCTTTAGACTTAGATTCAAAGGCACCGTCGTCAAAACCTAGAATTCTTATTTCTGGCTTAATCATGATTTCAAAACAAAAGTTTGAATTTCTAACTATTTAAAATTAACCTATAAAATTTATCGAATTCGTAAGGTTTGAGCTTTAAATAAAATAGTTTGAAACTACATAAAAATTTAAATTTAACCAAACACTTTATTTTAAAGTTGAGATTATGGTAAAGAAATCTTTTCCCGAAGCTGTTCAAAGACTTTTCTTTAGAGTTTATGTTTGCAGAGTTTGTAAAACAAAGATAAGAGCAGACCCCGCAAAAGTAAAAGCTGGAAAGGTTAAATGTAGAAAATGTGGTTCAAGAGATTTAAGGCCAAAGCACAGACCTATTGGTTAGTATGCAGATAGAATATATAACCACAAGAGATTTGGCAAATTCAAAAGGAGAGGTTAAAGGAAGAGTAAGGATTATCAAACTGGTTGGAGAAGAAGAGGCTACAGTAGAATTAAAGTGTCCAGAGTGCGGATATTTTGAAAAAAGAAAAGAAAAGTGGGAAGAACCTTTTGTTTCTGGGCAAGGCCAAAACCAAAAGTTTAACTTAAAATGTAGCAAATGCGATTTTTCTGTTAAACTTTTGAAGCTAAAAAAGGAAATAAAGAAATTGACAAAAAAGAAATAGAAAGAAATACAATATTTTTTTATGGAAGTTAGCATTTCTTATGGAAATGGGGTTGCGGTTAAGATAAAAGATAGAATTGTTTTACTTGACCCAAAAGTTTCTGACTTCATTTCTTTTGTTTCTCATGCTCATCAGGACCATTCACCAAGGGAAATAATAAAAAAACCTTATTGCACCGAGGAAACTTATAAGCTGATAAAAGTAAGAGATCCTTTTTTTGAAGCAAACATAGTGAAAGAAGGTAAGAAGATCGAGTTTGACGGCTTTTCAGTAAAGCTAATAAGCTCTGGTCACATTCTAGGCTCAACCCAAGTTTTTATAGAAACTGATGATATTTCTATTCTTTATACTGGCGATTTCAAACTCTGGCAAGGTTTAACTCAAAAGGCGATTAAAATTCAGCAGGCTGATATACTGATAACAGAAGCTACTTATGGCAAGCCATTCTACAAGTTTCCTTTGGTAGAAGAAGCGAGAAAAGAATTGGTTGATTGGGTTTTTAAACAGTTGAAAAATGGGTTTGAAGTCAACCTTGGAGGTTATACGATAGGGAAAGCACAGGAAATAATAAAACTGCTTAACAAGAATGGTATAGTGCCGCAAGTTTCTGATTCTATAAGGAAGTATTCAGAGGTTTATAATGAGTTTGACATAAACCTAAAATTTTTGGATAAAAATGAAGATTCAGAAATTTTTGTAAGACCTATGCACACAATTCCCTACGTTCAAAACGGAAATTCAAGAGGATGCGTACTTACTGGTTGGGCTTTGTCAAGAGATTATAGTGTTAAGGCTTTTCCAATTTCTGACCATTGTGATTTTGAGCAGCTCATGCTTTTTGTTCAAGAGGTTAACCCAAAGAAAGTTTTTTGTGTTCATGGTTTTGCAAGGGAATTGGCAGAGGAAATAAGAAAAAAACTGAAGATTCAAGCTCAAGTTTTAGGCAAAGGACAAAAGTTTTTGACAGATTTCATGAGCTAATTAAATGAGAAGCATCGCAACTTTTTGAATTGTTGAGCTCGAAAAAACCTTCTCTACAGCATGAGAAAGTAATTCTGTATTTGTCGCAAGCTTTTCTCACATTTCTCATTATCTCAAACCTTAACTGTTTTGGCAAGTAGAAGGAATTAGAGATCTTCTCTCCTTCCTTGAAATAAAGAGCTTTTAATTTTTCAGAGATTTCTGGAAAAACTAAAGAAAACCTTTGCCAATTGTCTGGTCTTGCTTTATAGGTACTTGAGACTATATGCTTAACTCCGAGCGAAGCAGAAATTTTTACTATTTTTTCAACTTCGCCATCGTTTAAAAAAGGTATTATTGGGTCTAGCCTTACTGCTGTTGGAATTCCGTTTTCATTTAATTTTTCTAATGCTTTCAACCTTTTTTCTGGTGGTGGAGCTTTTGGCTCTAACTTCTTAGCTATATCTTCTTCTAAAGTTGTTATTGTCATGCTTACGCAAGCCTTAGCTTTTGATAGAATATCGATATCGCGACAAACTAAGTCAGACTTTGTTATTATCAAAATCTTGCAGTTTTTAAGAGTAAAAAGTTTTAAAGAATCTCTTGTGAGCTTAAACTTTTCTTCTTCTGGAACATAAGGGTCGCTTGAGTTTGAAATCGAAACAGGAAACCTTTTATCAATTTTTTTCAAATCGCTATTTAGTTTTTTAATTAAGTTGTTTTTTGGTCTGCAGTTGAAAAAATTTTTTATGTAGCTTGAAGCATAGCAGTACAAGCAAGAATGGGAGCAGCCAGTATAAGGGCTGAATGAATATTTCCTTGGGCATGTGCACAATTTATTCTTCCATGGGTCGAAAAAGTTAAGAACTTGCATAATTTTAGAAAAAGATTTCAATATTTAAATTTACTATTATTATTGAGAAGTCAAACTTCTCATGATTGGTATGGTAGATTTTAAAAAAGTTTGGAATTGGTATTCAAGAGAATCTGTTTTTAATGCTTTGATAGAAGCGGGAAAGAATAGGGAAGTTATTTCTGTTTATAAGGATGGAAGTTTTGGGAAAAGGCCAGATTTGATTCAATACCCTCAGGATGTTATTCAAGCTGTTGCTGAAGGTGCTGTAGCTTTTCATGGTTCTGTTGAAAGATGGTCTCAGCCTATGAAGTTAGACGTGGGAATGACTAAAGTACAGCTGGATGAGCTAAGAATTGGTTGGGATGTTTTTATCGACCCTGATGTAAACGATTTTGAGATTGCAAAGATAACAGCAAAACAAATAATAGAAGCTTTGAAGGACCATGGAGTTCAAAATTATAGTTTAAAATTTTCGGGCGGGAAGGGCTTCCACATAGGGATTCCTTTCGAATCTTTGCCTGAAAAAATAAATCTTCAACCTTCTCAAAACTTTTATCCTGAGCTCTTGCAGAAAATTATAGAGTATATTAAATGGTATATAGCTGAGCAACTAAAGGAAGAAATGCTTAGTTTAGCTTCTCCTCAGCAGATTTCACAGAGGGTTGGGAAGAAGATTGATGAAATAACTGATGAAAATGGTTTAAACCCTTTTAAGGTTGTTAGCATGGATGTTTTTGGCTCAAGACATTTGTTCAGACTCCCTTATTCTTTGCATGAATCAACCATGCTAGTAAGCTTGCCTATAAAACCAGAAGACTTGGAAAAATTTGAGAAAGAACAGGCACTTCCTGAAAAAGTAAAAGTTAGTGAAAGGTTTTTGGAGCAAAAAGTTAAGCTTCACGATGCTGAGGCTTTGGTTGTTGAGGCTTTGGACTGGTCTGCAAAGCATAAAGTAGAAGTGAAAGAAGAAGTTCCAAAAATAAAGTTTAAGAAGATGAAAGCTATTCCTGAAACTTTCTTTCCTCCATGCATACAAGCAATATTGAAAGGCTTGGGTGACGGAAGAAAAAGGAGTGTTTTTATCCTGATAAACTTTTTGAGAAACATGGGGTGGGATTTGGAGAAAATAGAAAAGACTTTAACTGAATGGAATGAAAAGAATTATCCTCCTTTAAGGGCAAATTACTTGAGAACTCAGCTAAGGTGGCACTTAAGGCAGGAAAGAAATTTATTGCCTCCAAACTGCGATAATCCAAATTTTTATTTAGACATGAAAGTTTGTTTGCCTGATGAGATTTGCAAAGATAGCGAGAAGAAGAGCATTTTAGCAGAAGAGTATAAATGCAGAAATTGCCCTTGGAACTATTTTGAAAGTTGGGAAGAAAAAACAGAAAGTAAGATTGAGGATTCGAAGGGAAATATTTTTAATATACCAGGAAAAAGAATTTTTTTCAGGTGTAAAAACCCGGAGCATGAATATTTAACTTGTGTAGAGAAAAGTTAATAAGGATGAAAATGCCTGAGGAAACTATTACTTTTGAGCTTATAAGGAAAATTCAGAGAGAGGAGCAAGCATCGCCAAAACTTACCAAGCTACCAGAAAATTTTTATGAAAATTTAGCTTTATATTTAGAACAAAAAAGAAAGATTTCTGAGGAAAACAGGAAAGTTGCTTTGGAATTGAAGAACGTTAAAGCTTTGGTAGAGGATATTTTCAACAGAAGAGAAAGGAAGATTATAAATCAAGCAATAATTGCTGTGAGGACTAAAATCCCTCCTGAGAATTTGAGTGAAGAGGAAAAGGAGTTTTTTGAAGTTCTGGTAAAAACTATAGGAGAAAGAAGGAAGAGAATTTTAGAGGAAATTTTGGCTGAGAAAAAGGAAGAAAAGAAAGAAGAGAATTTAGTTGTTTTTAAAGAAGATGTTCCAGAGTTTATAGGAAGCGATGAAAAGGTTTATGGTCCTTTTAAGAAAGGCGACGTAGCTAAAATTCCAGAAGAAAATCTGAAAATTTTAAAGGAAAGAGGGATAGTTGAAGAATTTAAACCTGAAAAGTAATTTAAATCTTTATCAAAAATCAAATATTTTAAGTGAAAAACATGAAAATGCCAAAGAGAATCAGAACATTTTGTCCGTACTGCAAGAAGCATACTGAGCATGAAGTAGAGATAGCAAAGAAAAGGCAGAGAAGAACTTTAGCTCAAGGGCAAAGAAGGTTCTTGAGGAAGATGAAAGGTTATGGAAGCTTTCCAAAAGAAAACCCGAAAGGAAGGGAAAAGCCAACAAAAAAGCTTGACTTAAGGTTTAAGTGTTTGGTTTGCGGGAAAAAGCATACAAAAGGAAAGGGCTTTAGAGTTAAAAAGTTTGAAATAGTTAAGGTGTAGTTATGGACTTGGTTTCGCCACCGAAAAGCAAGTTTGTTCATGTCATGTGCAAAAAATGCAAGAATAAGCAAGTAATTTTTAGCAAGGCTTCGACTGAAGTTAAGTGTTTGGTTTGCGGAGAAACTTTAGCTGAGCCTTCTGGTGGAGATGCTATAATAAAAGCAAAAGTTTTGGAAGTTTTTGGTTAGGAAATAAGGCTTGTTATTAAAGTCCAGATTCCTTTTGCGATCAAAATTAAGCCTATGTACCTTGCTATTTGAGGCAAAAAGCTAACAGTTCCGAAGAAAAGAATAATTCCTCCTACCAAATCTATTATTCCAAAAAGCATGAACAAAAGGCTTGGCATGCTTTAATTATGTTAAAACTTGAATAAAAGTTTTTTGAAATTTTTAAACTTTGTAAATTTCTGGGTTAGTGTCCAAAAGTATTATGTTTAAATCTAAGAGCAAATCTATTCCTTTTCTTATCATTCCTTTCCTAGAACTTCTTATTCTTCCGTCAGAAAAATAAGTTACTGAGCCATTTTCTAGGTAAAAGGTTAAAGATGAGAAGAAGAATGAGAAGATTGCTAGCGATGGTTCCAAAAGTTTCTAGCGAAGAATTCTTTGAAGAAAGCTTTCCAGTTGACGTAAGGGAAACAGATGATGAAATAATAGTTGAAGCAGAGTTGCCAGGTTTTGATAAGAGCGAAGTGGCAGTAAAAGCAACAGAAAATACTTTGGAAATTTCTGCTCAGCATAAGGAAAAGAAGGTTGAGAGGACAGAAAAGATTTACAAAGCAGAAAGAAGGTTTGGAGCTTTCAGAAGATTTTTAACCCTGCCAGTTCCAGTAGATTATGAGAAAGCAAAGGCAGAGATTGACAAGGGAGTTTTGATAGTAAGGCTTCCTAAGAAAGAAAAGAAGAAAGCAGGAAAAGAAATTAAAATAGAGTAAACAAAATAATTTCAGGCTAGAAGATGTTTGAAAGGAAGAAATGCAAGGAATGCGGAGAAAAGGTTAGCGATAAGTGGGATTTTTGTCCTTATTGTGGAGCACCTTTAAGAGAAAAAGAGTTTGAACCTTTTGACATTTTTGATGATATAGATAAAGAATTTAGAATTGATAAGATGTTTAGTTTTGAATTTCCAAAGTTTAGGATTAAGCCTGGGATAAAAGGAAGAGGAATTAGCATAACTATTCAAAGTGGAACAGGAATGGAGCCGAAGATTGAAGTAAAGACTTCTGGGGAATATAAAAAGCTTGAGCCTGAGATTAAAAGAAGGTTGGGAGTAAAGCCCGGAGTTGAGGAAGTAAGTGAAGAGGAAGTTGAGAAAAAAGTTAGGGTTCCAAAAGTTACTGAAGAGCCAGAAGCTGAGATTAAAAATTTGGGAGCAAAGCAAATAATTTCGATTAAGCTTCCTGATGTTAAGGAAAAGGATATAGAAGCTAAAAAGCTGGAGCAAAGCATGGAAATAAAGGCTTTTGCTGGTGATAAGGCTTACTTTAAACTAATTCCTTTGCCTAGCAATGCTTCTATTGTCAAGAAAGAGTTTAAGAATGGGGTTTTGAAGTTAGAAGTTGAAAGGTAGTCCTAAAGAACCTTTGCTTTTTTCTAATTTAGTAATTTCATTCAAAAGTTCAAAATTAAAGTAAGTTAGAAATTAAGTTAGTCTCAATCATCTCAGCTATGTAACAATAATATAACCTATAACCTTTTTCATGCATGTAATTTCTTAGCTCTATTAAATTTATTGGTCCTTTTTCTTCAAAAATGCTTAAAACCAATCTTTGAATTTCTTCTTTTCTTGCTGAATGTGTTCTTCTTTTGCCGAAAAGAGAATAATCGTAAGGCTTAACCTCGTACTTAAGTCTTTGCAAAT
>Ga0078972_1011119_pt1 | contig 16329 bp, 18 predicted proteins | sample YelNatPaOPGAMG01_FD_67568 | JGI IMG/M metagenome (GOLD analysis project Ga0078972, IMG submission 67568) | Hot spring thermophilic microbial communities from Obsidian Pool, Yellowstone National Park, USA - OP-RAMG-01 (SPADES assembly) (version 2) | ecosystem: Environmental > Aquatic > Thermal...
TTTGTTAATTTAGGAGAAAAATTACCTTTACCCACGCGGATTTTGATTTCCATAAGCCAAGGACTTCGTCAATGGTGGTTCTGGATAATTCTAATTTTGGTAATTATTATTCTAATTATTAGGCGGCAGGCAAAGACAAAAACCGGCAAAATTTCCTTAAGTATTTTCAAATTGCATCTTCCTATATTAGGAAATTTTATACTTAAGGCAGAACTTAGCCGTTTTAGTCGCACGCTAGAGCTGCTGATAAAAAATGGCATACCCATACTAAAGGCAATTGATATTGCCATCCCGGTATTAGAAAATGAGGTTATCAAGGAGCAATTAAGGCAAAGTTATAAACAGTTAGAGCAAGGCGGCTCTTTTGGCAGGAGTCTTAAAAATTCTAAAGTTTTTCCTCTTTTTATGAGTAATCTTATAACTGTAGGCGAGGAGGCGGGCAAACTTGACGAGGCATTGGCCGAAGTAGCTAGTAGTTATGAGCGGGATACCGATGAAGCAATGAGGATAATGGCAAGCCTTCTTGAACCATTGATGATTTTGGGAATGGGTTTAGTGGTAGGTTTTATTGTAGTAGCAATGTTATTGCCGATATTTGAGATTAATGTGATGGCAAGATGAAGAAAAATCAAAAATACAAGTTAAAATCCAAAAATGTTTTTAAAATTTTAAGTCTTGCATTGTCATTTTGGATTTTGGTATTTGGATTTTGGATTTCCTCATATGCTCAAGAATGGCAGGAGTTAAAAGGCGAACATTTTCTGGTTTATTTTACCCAAGATAAAAAATTTGCTCAAGAAGTGTTGGATAAAGCAGAGGTTTATTATCAAAGAATCGCCTCGGATTTGGGTTATCCGCGATATTCAGAGTTTTGGTTATGGGATAAGAGGGTAAAGATTTATATTTATCCAGACCATGCCTCATTTTTGGCGGCAACAGGCCAACCTCAATGGTCGCATGGTATGGCGGATTATAAAAATAAGCAAATCATTAGTTTTCTCTGGAGCAAGGGATTCTTGGAGTCACTTCTTCCCCATGAGATGGCTCATCTTATCTTTAGGGATTTTGTGGGTTTCAAAGGCGAAATACCTCTCTGGTTAGATGAAGGTGTGGCGCAGTGGGCAGAGGAGGCAAGAAGAGGGGAGATGAAGCTTAAGGTTCAACAACTCTTTGAAAAAGACGCATTGCTTTCTTTAGAAGATATGATGAAATTAGATATTAGATATGTTAAAGAGAAAGATAGAGTCTATATCCGCTCTACGCGCACAAAGGAAGATGATAAGGGGGTTGTATTTTTAAGTGGAGATAATCTAATAACTACTTATTATTTACAATCGGTTTCTCTGGTAGGTTTTTTGATTGAAAAATATGGTTCGGAGAGATTTGCGGACTTTTGCCGAGAATTACGGGATGGCAAAACTATAGAGGAGGCCTTGAAATCTGCTTATCCAGTATATATGCGTAACCTCAAGGAATTAGAAGATAGGTGGAGAGAATATTTAGGAGGATGAGAAATAATAAAAAACAAGGAGGATTTAATGGAAAACAAAAAAGAATACATCGGGTGTTGAAAGAAGAAGAAGTATACGCTGGAGACAAATTATCCCTACGACACTTAAATTAATAAATGATGAAAAAGAAATTAGTTTGGGGAAGTGGCATTCTGGTACTATTCACGATATTTCAACTAAAGGTGCATGTCTTGAGATAGATGAATTTGAAGAAGAATGGAAAGATGAACTGATTTCTGGAAGGATTAAGATACTTTTAGAGATAAAACTTCCAGATTTAAAAGAGCCGATACTGGCTCTGGCAAAGATGGTCTGGTTAAGTAAACTTTGGAAAGAAAAGGAAGGTGCGGGAGGAAAATATCTTATGGGATTAGAGGTTATGGACATCACAACCTTATCTCAGGATGCGATAAGAGATTACATCCTAAAGTCATACGCGAAAAGGGAGGGTTAATATGAAAAAAGGGTTCACGCTTATTGAACTTATGCTCGTAGTGATAATCATTGGCGCATTGGTGGCAATGGTAATGCCCCGGCTTACCGGAAGAGGCGAACAGGCACGCACTTCCGCAGCAAAAGCTGATATCCAGGCTAATATCGCCACCGCCTTAAAACTTTATGAATTAGATAATGGAAATTTTCCTAGTACAGAAGAAGGTCTAAATGCCTTATTGAATAAACCCGACTCGGCAACCAACTGGAATGGGCCGTATTTAGAGAAGAAACCCATAGACCCTTGGGGCAGAGAATACAAGTATAAAAGTCCAGGCGATCATAGGTCGGATTATGATTTATATTCTTCAGGTAAAGATGGTCAAGAAGGCACTGCCGATGATGTCAAGAATTGGGAGTAAACATACTGTTATATTGCTACACTGTTATACTGCTATATTGTTAAGGTGAAAAAATATCTAGAATTGCAAGATATTACTGCTTATAGAATTGTCTTTGATTTAGCAAATTATGTCTGGGATGTTGTAGTTAGATAGAATTATTTTGCTAAAGACAGAGTGGGTAAACAGTTAGTTAAGGCAATTGATTCTGTCTCTGTTAATATTGCTGAAGGCTTCGGTAGATATTTTAAGAAAGACAAGATTAATTTTTACCGTTACAGTTATGGTTCAATTGATGAGTCTTTCGATTGGATTGAAAAAGTAAATAAAAGAGGTTTATTAAAAGAAAAAGAATATCAATATATTTTGCAAGAATTAAAAAGATTACCTAAAGAGGTCAATCATCTTATTAATTTTACCAATGAGAAATTGTCAATATAGCAATAGAAGAAGAGGATTTACACTGATGGAGGTAATGGTTGCAACTTGTGTTTTATCATTAGGGACAGTTTTAATTTACGAGTCATTTTTTATCACCTTAGATTCTTTTAATTACTACTCTAATTATCTGGATGTTGCTTCCTGGATGGATGAAAAGATTTGGCAGGTGCAGGATAATTTAAGCCATCTCGGCTCGTCTGGAGAGGTAGAGACCACAGGTGAGTTTGCAAACCGAAATAAAAATTTTAGATGGAATTTATCATATAATTTAATAAGTCAGAATCTATATCAAATAGATTTAACCCTTTCTTGGGAAGAGGGTCAAAGAAAAATAAAACTATTAAGAAGCACATATGCTATGTATGAAGAAAAAAAATAACATACTGTTATCCTGCTATATTGTTATACTGTTAAGATTGCCAACATAAAATAAAAAAGAGACGAAAAAAATGAGAAACTATCAATATAGCAATAGAAGAAGAGGGTTTACCCTTATCGAGATGCTTATTGTCACAGCGATTATTTCTGTTGTTGCGCTGGCAATATACGCAACCCTCAATAATGGCATAACAATTTGGCAGAAGGTGAATAGGCAATTACCCGAGGAGGACCTAAATATTTTTTTTGATAAATTTAGCCTTGATTTAAGAAATTCTTTCAAGTTTACTGGTATTAATTTTTCAGGCACAATAGATACGCTTGAATTCCCCACTTTAGTAGAAAGCCGGCGATTACAGAAAAGAACAGTAGGTAAAGTGATTTATGCATATGAGCCCGCAACCAGAACATTAAATAGGTATCAACTAGATTTTGCGGGTGTTTACAGTGATGAAAGCAACGCAAGTTCCCAACAATCGTTAAGAAATGTGAGGGCTTTAAAATTTCAATATTATCTTTATGATGAACAAAACAAAGTTTACCTCTGGCAGGATGAATGGTCAAAAGAAGATTTACCTTTGGCAGTAAAAGTGGAATTGGAATTTGATGACGGAAAAGAAATTAAAAAATTCACTAAAACCGTTGGTATTCCCATCAGCGGTTAACATATTGTTATATTGCTATACTGTTATACTGCCATATTGCTGTAACGAAAAGTACCTAAAATCACAAATTATTAATTTTACAAATGAAAGCCTGTCAATATAACAATATAACAATAGAACAATATAACAATAAAAAAAGAAGAGGCAGCATATTGATAATTGCGCTTTGGTCACTTTGTTTATTATCTACTTTTGCCGTAATCTTGGGTTTCACAGTTCGACAGAAACTTACTTTAGTAAATCGGCTTGATGAAAGGGATAGGTTGCATTTTATTGCTGAGGCAGGTATTAAAAAAGCAATCAGCCAGCTCAAAGAAGAGCCAGAAAAAGATTACGCTGCGCTAAAAGATGATTGGAGTAATAATACGGGTGTATTTAAAGATATAGATATAGGTGATGGAAGGTTTTCTATCTCGCATGATTATATCAACGAACACACAGATTTGACAGAACCTTGGTATGGCCTTATAGATGAAGAGAGTAAGCTCAATATAAATAAAGCAAACCAGCCAATTTTGGAGCGCCTTTTTCGACTTGTTGATTTGGATGAGACGCAAGCGCAGGAACTGGCAGCGGCAATTGTTGATTGGCGGGACAGCGATAGCGAACTTTCTATACCTTTGGGTAGTGCAGAAGACTCTTATTATCGAAATCTCGAATATTCCTATGAAGCAAAAGATGCGGATTTCGAAGTCTTAGAGGAAATTCTTTTAGTTAAAGGAATGGATAAGAATATCTTTGAAAAAATAAAAAATTATATTACAATCTATAGTAGTGGTAAGATTAACGTTAACACTGCTTCAAAGACTGTCCTTTTGGCTTTAGGACTTAGCCAAGATTTAGTAGATAAAATTGTATCTTTTCGTCTGGGTGAGGATGGCATTATCGGCACCAGCGATGATAATGTTTTTGAGGCACCTTCTAATATAGTGCCAAAACTTAGCCAATTTTCTCATCTTAGTGATTCTGAAATAGCCAGCTTAAGTGTCATTGTTGACCAATATTTAGTTACTAATTCTAATAATTTTATGGCTCGATGTATTTCTAAATTGAATGGCAAAAAGAAAACCACTGAGGTAATCTCTGTGTTTAACCGTCTCGGAAAAATTTTATATTGGCAGGAGTCATAGTGTCTTATCAACTAAATAATACTGCCATTTTAAATTTAAATATCAAAAATTAAATATTAAAATGACAATTCAAAATTCAAAATTTAATGACTTTAAAGAAAAATTTAAGCAAAGATTATATAACTTTACTTTAAAACTTATCGAATTCTTAGATTACTTACCTAAAGATAGCGTTTCAAGAAGAATCGGCGACCAATTATTAAGAAGCGGCACAAGCATTCTTGGAAATTATATTGAAGGTCAATATGAAATCTCTAATATTTTTGCTTCAAGCATTTTAACCCTTAAGGGAAAGAAATAATTTTGCATTTTAATATGTAATTTTGATTTTTGCACTTTGATTTTTACATTAAAACGTTATTTATCTGAGGAGTCTTAAGATATGTTTGGAATAGATATCAGCAAATTAAATCCTATACCTCGTATTGTTAGTCGGGAACTTGTAGGAATAGACTTTAGTGGAAATGCTTTGAAGCTTGCTCACGCTAAGATTTCTCCTAATAGAAGCGAAATACTTAATCTTAAAAGTCGCGATATCACTGGTTTACCCGAAGACGATATTTCTAAAATTATAAGCATATGTTTTAATGAGCTAGAGGCGAAAAATCCGGATATTATAAATATCATACCAACTCAGTCGGTTATCACAAAGAATATTGAAATACCTTCGGTTGACCCTAAAGAGATAAAAGAAATTATAAACCTGCAGGCATGTAGACATACACCTTATTCACGCGAAGAGATAATTGTGGATTATATTGATATAGGTACTTACAAACACAGTTATACCAAGATTCTTCTGGTGATCGTAGCGCGAAATGTCGTAAAAAGGCAATTTGCCGTATTGGATAAAGCCGGTCTTAAATTAGAACGCGTGTTCTTTGCGCCAGAAGGTTTAGGTTTCTCAACTGCAAAGATATTAAAAATAGAAACCGAAGATTCGCCAATAAGCATTGTGCATATTGATGAAGGTTTTACAGATTTTAGTGTCGTTTTTAAAAATAAAATAGTGTTTGTCAGGTCTATTCCCATAGGTGTAATACATTTAATGGGTGAAAAAGAAAAGTACGAGATAAGATTTCTTGAGGAAATAAAGAGATCCCTTGAGGTATACCAGAATGAGAATATTGAAAAAAGTCCTAATATGCTTGTTTTAACGGGAGCGGTTGAAGAATCAAAGGATTTAGAAATGATTTTAAATAATACCTTGCATTTGCCTGCCATGGGAATGCCTTATTTTAAAAATCTAATCGTTTCAGATCAAGCTTTAAAGGCAGCATCTCTAGCAAAGCACCTATCGTTTTTAAATGTGATTGCGCCCCTTCTTAGCTGGGAAGAAATGAAAATCGACCTTGTTCCAGAAGAGATAAAGTTAAAGAGGTCTTTTGAGGATAGGGGAAGAGATTTAATCAAAACAGGCATTTTTATTCTGGCTGTTTTTGTCCTTGTCTTTTCTATATTAATAAGTAAGATTTATTTCAAGAGCATTTATTTAAAGAACTTAAATACAAAATATGAGACCTTAAATCGCCAAGCGCAGGTATTAGAAAAAGATTTCTCCAGGATTAGTCTGATAAAAAATTATCTATCTAACCGAGGGTTTTCTTTAGAGATATTGACTGAACTATATAATCTGGTTCCATTAGATATGGAGCTTAGCGACATAAGATTTGATGAACAGAGCAAATTTTCTATAAGGGGCACAGCAGAATCTATGTCTTGCGTCTTTTCTTTTGTCGATAGTATGGAAAAATCAAAATATTTTAAAGATGTCAAAACCAAATATACTACAAAAAGGAAAGATGGGCTAAAAGATGTTACTGATTTTGAAATAACCGCTCTCTTAAGTAAGGAATAAGATGAAAATACTAAAAGTTCAAACATTCTATAACTTTGTAGCGCGTTTATCCAAAAGAGAAAAGATTATTTTTTATGCAGCAATATTTTTTGTGTCTTTAACATTATTAGACCGTCTGATAATCTCTCCGATTTATTCTAAGATAAAATCTTTAAATGAAGAAACTCAAGAAAAAGAATCCAGTATTAAAAAAAATTTACATATATTAGCCCAGAAAGATAGAATATCATCCGAAATTACCAAGTATACCTCTTTCTTAGGTAGCGCAAAATCTGAAGAGGAAGAGACAACTTCCCTTCTAAAAGAGATTGAGGGTCTGGCAAATAAAGCTGGAGTTTATTTAATTGATATGAAACCCGCAGGCTTAAAAGATAAGGGTTCATCCAAGAAATACTTGATAAATTTAAACTGCGAGGCCCAGATGGAACAGCTTATTGATTTTATGTATAATATAGAAAATTCAAATGAACTTTTAACCATCGAGAAATATCAGATTAGTCCAAAATCAAAAGAATCTAGTGTTGTAAGATGTAGTATGTCAATAGCTAAAATAATTATGCCATAAGTAATTTTGTCCAGAATTAACAGCAGTTTTTTAGAAATAATGGGGGGTAAGAAATGTCCGATACAATCACACAGGTAGGTCTGATAGCAGGTGAGATTTGGCATTTTATTGATGATAAAGGCGGAGAAAGCACGTTATCTGAGGTTTTAAATTCCATAAAACATCCTAAGGAATTTACGCTGATGAGTTTGGGTTGGCTGGCACGGGAGGGAGAGGTATTTTTGGAAGAAAAGGATAACGATTTTAAGCTAACCAGAAAGAAATGGTAAGGTTATTTTCAAAATTTGGAGGAAATATGAAAAAAATTATTTTTATTATCTTAACTTTTGTTATTTTCTTAAGCTTTAGCGTTTATGCTTTAGATACCACTCTTCTTGATATGCGCAATAAAATCTTTGAAGAATCCAAGGTGATAAAGTCATTGTTAGTAGATTCAAAAGACATAATTTTAATGAATAGTATGTGGGATTCATGCGTTATGACGATGACACAACTGGATGCCTATTTTTCTATGATAGGAATTTTCAACACGATAAAAAAAGAAGATTTAAAAGAAGATGCCATTAATTATCTTACCGGTTGGTTGGATGGAATAAAGAAGACAAATGAGTTGAATATAAAAAGTTTAGATGCTGTTTCGGTAACTTTGGAGCCAAAAACAAAAGCGCATATATTAAAATTAAAAGATTATTTTGGCAAATTAAACAACCAGATTAATGCTGAATTGGATAAAATTTCTCTTTTAAAAAAATCGTTAAAAAGAAGGTAGGTATTTTTTAGCAGAAAGGGATAAATTAAGTCAAAAGGAGGAGGTAGGATGGAGTTAAAGGAATTGAAAGAAAAGGCAAGGCAATCAGGAGTAAAACCTAAAACAGGGATGAAAAAAGAAATTTTAATCCGCGCTATTCAGACTGCTGAAGACAATTTTCCTTGTTTTGGTACAGCCAAAGATTATTGTGACCAACCGAGTTGTTGTTTTAGAGCAGACTGCCTGCCTAAGTAAGATAGTTTTGTTACCATATCTTAAAAGTATCCTATAGAATCAGTAAGGCATCCAAGGGATAAGCCATTTATACTAGGAATATTTACCTTCTTCATTAATGGGTTTCTCTTCTACATAAGTTCCAAAATCGTCAAAGGTTTTGTCGTCACCGGCTTCTGGCCTGTCTTTTTCGGTTCCCTTCAGTACCATTAGTTTCTTATTGAGTTTACCCAGTTAGAAATCTTGTTTTTGTCTCTGAGAGATTTGGTATTTCTAACGGGGTTTATTGATAAACAAAGAGGGCCGTCTAGAAATAAGATTAATCAAAGAAAGATAAGATAAAACAGGTCTATATCCAGAGTTCAGCATCCAGTCAATGTCCCGGAGGATTCTTAATGCTATTACTAAGTCAAGATGTTAAATTTTTACCAAGCGAACATGTTAAACTTTAGACAGTGCAAAGTTGGTATTCTCTGGCATCTAAGAGTTCCTCTATTTGGCGTTCTTTCTTGATAATTTTGTTGTTCTTTGATAATTTGGATTCGGCAATAACCCTGCCTTTATATAACACAAATATTCGATTGTCCTCCAAGAGACACACCTCCACCACTGCTTTAGCAAAAGATAATCTGTAGTCATTGGGAGGTATCTGAATTATCTCTCCACAGAACTGCACTGTATTATCAAAATTAACAATGCGTTCTTTCTTAACACAAAAAATAAAGTCAAGGCTCTTATCTTGGGGCAAAGGCAGATAAATTGTAATGTATGCCTCCCATGTCGGGTGGTCTTAAAATGGCTGGCTCTATCTACATAGAGACACATAAACACATTTTTATAGAAAAAACCATTAAAACCTAAAACCAAAAATTTAACATTTTCGCTTAGTAATTAACTTTAACAAATTGGCATTGTAACATCACCCTTCAAAATTAGATTGAAATTTATTTATTTTAAGGTATAATTTTTCTAAAATATCATTGAACCAATTAGAGATAAAAATTTTGTGGAATTGAAAAAAGGAGAGGACACATGAAAAAAAAGGTTGCGATATGTGTTTTGAGTTTGCTTTTTTTATCCAGCCATTCTTTTGCAGAATTACATAGCACACAAGATGTTACAGGGATTTATTATCATGTGGAAGGAAACAAAAGTTCATCATTTTATCCGTCCAATGATGTAGATTATCTCTATGAGGGAAGCGTTGATTTTAGAAATCCTTATAAGGATTATGAATTATTTGGAAATTTAGAATACCGTTCGACCGATGACCGCACTGTAGATGTCCAAGATTTTAGCATTGAACGGATGTATGTTGGATTAAAAGACGAGTATCGGGAGTTTTTGGTGGGAGATTTTTATGCCAATTTCTCAGAATATTCTTTAGGCAATGCCTTAAAGGGCCTGAAGATGGTTTTCGGAAACGAAAAGGCCAGAAGGTTAACCATTGTAGGGGGTATGGATGTCTCTAAATGGGAAGATTTATGGGAAGAACGTTGGGATGATTCCTCGAGTCGTAAGTATGCCTGGGGCGCGCGGCTGGAGAATAACTTTTTAAACAATAAACTTTCTTTGAATTTCAACTATGGAGGAAGCAAGGATGATGAGGCGTATGTCGGCTCATCAGATTCCCCTGCGTCAGTGAATGTAGTTAGCACTGATTTAAAGTATATAATCAATGATTATTTTACCTTTTCGTCCGAGATAGCCCAGAGTTTTTCAGATAGCGATACAAGAAAGGATGAGATAAAGACAAAATCAGATCGTGCAATAAAAAGCGTTCTGGATTTTAATAGCCAGTATTACACACTGACCAGCACCTATAGCCGCGTGGGTAACCATTTTGCCACCACTGGCGGTTTCTCTGCGCAGGACCTGGAGAGTCTGAGTTTTGACGGTATCTGGTTTATGCCTTTAAATATAAAATTTACGCATTATCTACATGCAGATAGGGACAATCTTTCAGATTCAGCATCAACTACAACCAAACAGATTAACCCGGGCGTAAAGTTTTCTTTAAATTTACCCTGGGATGCGTCGTTAGATATTGGTTCAGATATGCGCAAACGGATCTCGGCTGATAAGACCATCAAAACCAAAACCTATACTCATAGTGTGGATATAAACAAGGATTTCAGAGTTTTTTATTCTACCCTGGGTTATTCCAGGATTATTGTCTCGGATAAAATAAGTCCTTCTTCAGAAAGAGAAACCGATTCATATTCTCTGGGGTTAGATGGGGATTTTACTTTAAAAGAGGTAAAGTTTAACTGGAACTTCACTCAGGATATAAATCACGACCAATATACAGAGGTTAATGAGGCAGACCTGTCTTTGACATCTTCTTTGGGGATGAAAATAAGTTTTCCTTCCACACTTACTTTAGATACAAAGGTGTCTATTACAGATAATAATTACTATCAGAATGACACTGATTCTAATACCAGTCAATATTATGTTGGTATCTCGCGAAAACTGAAAGACGAGCTTTTGTTTGATATAACCTATGACCATAAAGGCTATGAGTATGCAGATGGCGATACTAACTACGCAGAGAAAATTTTAAAATGCAAGTTAAGTTATAGTTTTTAGGGAGATTGATTAATCTCAGGGCATGGATTTTATCTGGCGATTTGTAATTTTGTGGATGAAATCTTAAAATAGGAGGGGAAAGATGAAAAGGATTATTATAGGAACATTAGTGATGGTATTTATTCCGCAATTCGTTTTTGCGCAAAGCGTTAAGGTGAACGATAAAGAAATAGAGGAAGGACAGACGTTAAATTTATTTTTTGATGACTTAATCGGAGGGAGGATTAATATCTCGATTAGGGCAGAGAATATCAAAAATGCAGAGATCTCTTTTGATAGGGGAAGAAGTTGGGAGGCGATGGAAAAGGACGGGGCATATTTTATTTTTAACTACCGTCCCTTAAGTGAAGAAGAGATAAGGCCCCTGTTTCTCTTGACTGAAGAATCAGGCGCTGCGCATACATTTAACCCAAGCATAATAATAGTATACCAGAAGAAAAAACCAGATGAGGCGGTTTTGATGGTCCTGGATAAAATGAAACTGTATTATGAACAGGAGAATATAGATAGGTTCATAGATTTATTCTCTGTTAGTTATCCTGACAGGATAAAATTTAAAGAGGCAATCCAAAACGACTTTTATAATTACAAGAATATCCGCTTACGTTATAGGGTTGACCGGCGTAATTTTGATGACGATTATACTGGCGCCATCTGGGATGTTTATTGGGAAAGAAAATATGATAATCGCGAAGGAACCTCTTTTTCTGATTCTGCTAATATCGCAATGCGTTTAGAAAAAGAAGGTCCTTCCTGGTTAATAACTGGGTTAAGGGGAAATACGATATTTGGGTCGACCTTGCTGGGACAGGCAGATTTAAAGATTACCAGCTCTGATATAACCGGAGATGGTTATACAAATTATGTTACTATCCATAATGTTGGTTCAGTTGATGCAGGTAGTTTTACAGTAAAATTTTATGTTTCAACAGGTGGACCTTATACCCTGGATGGTTCTGCGCATAATGTCTCTTCTTTAGCCAGTGGCTCTTCTACCACTATTACACATGTTATGAGTGCAGTATCTCCTTATACATTGAAAGTAGTTGTGGATGAAGAAAATAATGTCAGTGAATCTAATGAAAATAATAACGAAGCCACGAAGGGATTTTGATTAAATTAAGCGAGGTTATGATTAAGGATAAATGCATTTTATTTTTAATTTTAATGGCTGTGCCATTTTTTTATTCTGCATCCCCATTCTCAAAAACAAAGATTGATTCTAAGATGGAAAGGCCTCTGTTAGAGCACAGTCTTTCCAGGATTGAGGCGGTTTACGAGAGAAAAAATATTCAAGATTTTTCCGAGATTTTGGACAGAGATTTCGAAGGCCGCCTCGGGTTCATCTCTAATTTAGAAAGTTATTTTAACTCTGTAAAATTTCTAAATCTTTATCTTATCCTGGATACCTATTTGATAGATAAAGATAAAGTTTTAGTGAAACTCCACTGGTTTAAAAAAGAGATTAACAATTCTGATATATTTAAAAAATCAAAGGGATATTCTGAATTCTGCTTCAAAGACTCCCCTGAAGGTTTAAAACTCCTATATATAAGAAAAGATAATCCATTTTTTTAAAAAAACAACAATTAGGAGGTTAAAAATGAAAATAAGAAATAACTCAATATTGTTAAAGTTATTTTTTGTTTTTTCTTTTGTATTTATTTTTATTCCTCCCGCTTTTTCAGAATATGAAGGCATCCTTTTCTTTACCCATGGTTTTACGGATACTCCCGGAGAGCCGAATCGACATTCGCGTTTTGGGGGTTCTTTTGGGCTGGGTGAAGTAGGTGATGCAATTGGTGTATCAGAGATAGGTGTGGGTGTAAGTTTGGATACTTTTTGGGCATCCAAGGTAAATAAAAAAACCGATATTAAAATGGAGGTCACTTGGAGTTTTGATAAAACAGAACTCAATAGTTATAATCAAGATAGAGCACGTTTTCCTACTGCGTTGGCAAATATTTTAAATTTAGGAATACTTAAAGTAAAAACAAAAGAATTTCATTTTCAGCGTCAATTTGGTTTTTCTACAAAGATAGGGGTAGATGCTAATATACGAGGTGAATGGCATAACAATATAGCAGGCGCGACTATAGCAGATTTAGGTGTAAATATAGATGATACAAAAAACGAAGGTATCGGTCCTAAAACAGGGGCAGGTTATAATCTTGGTCAAGTCCCTGATTCAGAAAGAGACTCTTATTTTCATAGCGATACCGTGAATGTTTCTGATATTCCCGGGTTAGTAAATGGTTTTGCCACAAATATAGTTAATATATTAGAGAAAATGGGATGTAGTTTACTTTCTGGCTATGGCGCTTCTATCCCTTTCTTTTCAGTTACCAACTTTTTAAGCAAGGCAGTTAACTTTAGCCTCGGTGTACATGCTACCTATCGGACCTATCAACGGAGATTAGAGTTTGATATTGCGGTGCTAGCGAAAGATATGGAAGGGAAACCTGTAGATTTAGAAGTTTTTACTCCTACTCATATTGTAGTGGATGATGAAACGCAGTTTTTCCCGATTATGATCAGATGTCCAGATCTGGAAAAAAGTTTGCCGATGTTAAAAGAAGTAAAACTTATTATTTATAATGCAAAATATCATTATAAAGAACAAGACAATGTGGAAGTAGGGATTCGCTCTTCCTATCTTACCTTAACCAGTGGTTTGTTAAGCCGTGGGCTTTTTGACCCAAAAGAATACAATATTAATGCCCAGTCAAGATTGGAGTTTACGGTTCAGGCAGATAAGTTATATCATAGTTTTTGTCGAGGAATTGTGCAGGCAGGAGAACCACCTGCACCGCTTTCTGGTGTAACAGTTTTTTTTGATTGTCTTAATTCGGCCAAAGAGACTTTTTATACTACTACCTGGACTACTGATTCTTCGGGTGAATTCTATAATGATGCCTGGACTACCCAGCCTTGTGCTTTCTCGCAAATGAGATTTGAATGGGAAGGGATAATGTCAGAACCTATTTCTACAAATCTTTCCTTGCCTCGTCGTCCAGATGGCTCTTACATTATAAATTTTGTTATTCCGAGCGATCAAACAGTTTCGATTGCCGGGACAGTAAAGGATGCCTTTGGTAATCCATTACAAGGAGTACAAGTTAGCGCAAGTAGTGCAAAGAGCCAGTATTGGACAACTACCGATGCGGAAGGAAAATACTCTTTTAAAAACATATTGAAAGCACAGTCTTATACTATCCATGCACAAAAAACTGGCTTTAATTTTGCCGATGTAACGAAGAATATTTCTGGAACAGGGCACCAAGAGTTAACGAATGTAGATATTGTTGCCTCTGCGGGTCAATTGATAGGTGAGGCAAAAATTAAATTTAAACTTCCCACTTCTGCTGCCGCAAATGCAAAATTACCTCAGTCAGTGGATATATATTTTCCAAATACATTTGGTTGGTTTAAAGCAGGTACCTATACTTTTGACCTTGATTCTTCCGGAGTTGCGCTTTTAAGTCTAATAGATACTTACAAAGTAGAAAATCTTACGTTTAAACATACAAGTTATCGTTTTGAGCCCGCTTCTTTAAATATAAATTTTACACCTACAGAGGCAGGCTCAACTAAAGAGTTTGAAGTAACCGCTATACCCTTAGTTTCACAGAGTTGTCTCCTTTCCTCAGACAGAAATACAATTGAGGTGGGAGGCGCTTCTTATTTTAATGCAGGGATAGGTTTAAGACCTGAAGAAAAGGCCACAATTAAAGCAACGGTAAAAGATTTTAATGGGAATCCTATGCCCGGAGTAACTGTTGCTTTCACTGCTACTGCTGTATCCGGAAATCCAAGTATAAGATTTTTAGTAGGTTCTAGAATGTATAATCCTTATGAATATACTTCTGTCAGTACAATTACTGATGCCAATGGAGTTGCTTCTATAGAGGTGATTTCTGGTGATTATAAAGTCGAGCAGTGGTCAGGTATGGTGGAGATTAAGGCCTACACCCGGGAAAGTAACGATCGACATAGAACATACAGCCAACCCTTAGCGATTTTTATCACTGCTCCCAATAACCGAATAGTAGAATTGAATAAGCCTAAGGTTACACTTTCATTGGTACCTAAAAGTAAGGTAATCAGTGTAGAGGAAAAGAAAATTGAAACAGGCGGAGAGATAGAATTTAGACTTTCTGCCCAAAAGGGAAACATAAAGACCGCTTATCATGGGGAAGGTACTATTGTTGGTTATCTTTTAAGTTTTCAAAAAGATGGTGGAACTTGGACCGGCTCATACACTGAAGGTCTTCCTCCTGCAAGCATAACACAAGTCTTTAATGAACCTGGTCAGTACAAGGTCCGTTTTATTGTAAGTGAGCGTTGCGATAATCAAACTATAACTTCTGAGATAGAGGAAGGAAACTTTAGTGTGATAGAAAGAAAACCACCTGAAGTTTCTTTGCAGTTGGCATCTAATAAAGGTACAGAAAGGATTCCTGTTGTTTTTTCATATCGAGCAAAGGTTTTTGCACCTTTTAAGAGATTTGTTCTTTCTTTTGGTGATAATAGCGGAAGGGATGTTATTTTAGAACAAAATTTCTTGCAAGGTAAGACAGAGTGGTCAGCAAATAATCAAAGATACATTTATTATACGCCTGGAAATTATACTATTAGTTTGAATGCAACCGATATCTATGATCAAACTAATCAGACTTCTCAGATAATTACCATCGGTTCTATTACTGAACTTAATGACCATACTCCTCCTTATGGTGAAATAAATATTATTAGTACCAGTGGCAGAGATGTGACATTAAGAATCAGTGGAACCGATAATGTGGGCGTGGCGATGTATCGTTTATCTAACGATGGAAATAACTGGAGTCCTTGGGCAGGAGTTAGTCTTGAGGCGGTACCTGAACCGAGTTTTGATATTGAGCGTGCTTGGCAATTAAGTGAAGGACCAGGAATAAAAAAGGTATATTTAGAACTTAAAGATGTGGCAGATAATGTTTATTCTACTGTAAGTAATCCGGTAACCGTAAGTGCTACCGGTTTAAATATAAGTGGTGGTCTCAACCAACCCCAAGTAACCGATACTACTTATCAGAATTATCAAAATGTTCCTCCTCCCGAAGGAAGTATTAGGATTATTAATCGTAGCGGTAATGTTATTTCTGTAGAATTTTCAGCATCTCATCCCTGGGCGATTATAGTAAATCAGATGGCGCTTTCTTTTGATGGGAATAACTGGACTTCCTGGATGTCTTATCAAACAAACAAAGAGATAGATATCTCTAATTATCCTAATACCACCAAACTTTATGTAAGGTATGCGGATGCTTCCGGAGGAATAAGTGATATATATTCAGCAGATATTCCTTCTATAGGTGTATCAGGAGAAGTTTCT
>Ga0078972_1011124_pt1 | contig 16326 bp, 13 predicted proteins | sample YelNatPaOPGAMG01_FD_67568 | JGI IMG/M metagenome (GOLD analysis project Ga0078972, IMG submission 67568) | Hot spring thermophilic microbial communities from Obsidian Pool, Yellowstone National Park, USA - OP-RAMG-01 (SPADES assembly) (version 2) | ecosystem: Environmental > Aquatic > Thermal...
GGAGTGGCCAGACTTGTAGAAAAGGAGAGGGGGGAACTGGAGGGCGTGAGGGCCGCGTCCTTCACGCCATCCAGTTCCCCCCTCTCCTTTACTACGAACCGAGCAGGTTGCCCGGCCCTGGGCTATCACGACATGGAGCCTGCCTGGCTCTCGAAAACCGTCCGGAAGTGAAAGCCATAGATGGAAAGGGCGATGGCCAGCGGAAATACCTTGGGGCGGCGGAACAGGGTCCAGAAGAAGAGCCTCCAGTACTGCGCCCGCTCAACACCCCGGATGCCCAGGTGATAGATTGAGCGCGCCAGCGCGGCGACATCGGTCAAGGAGATGGAGCGCTTGAACTGGCTGGGGTTGTACTCGCGCAGGAAAGTTTTCACCCGCTGGTAGTAAAAGTCCGGCGAGTAGATGGTTTTGACAATGCGATAGTAGCCCTGCAAGAGGGTATCTTTATCCATGCGCGGGATAAAGTTGAGGGCGCCTTCGGTATTATCGCCCGTACAATCGTGCAGCAGGCGGCCTTCGCGCTGCATGCGCTCGTAGAGCCGCGTGCCGCGGGGCGCCTGCAGCACCCCAACCATGGCCGCGACAATGCCGCTCTTCTGGATGAAATCAATCTGCCGCTGGAAGATCGAGGGCGTGTCAGAGTCAAAGCCGACAATAAAGCCGCCCTGCACCTGCAGGCCCGCCTTTTGCAGTTTCTTGACGCAGGACGTCAGGTCGCGACCGCGGTTCTGGCTCTTGCTGCACTCGGCCAGCGAATCCTCATCGGGCGTCTCGATGCCGATAAAGACGGTGTCAAAGCCAGCGTCGACCATCGCTTTGACCAGCTCATCATCATCGGCCAGGTTGATCGAGACCTCGGTCTCGAAGCTAAAGCCTTTCTCGCGGGCGCCCCAGGCGCGCAGGGCGGGCAGAATCTCATCCTTGAGCTGCCGGCGGTTGCCGATAAAGTTGTCATCGACGAAAAAGACCTCACTGCGCCAGCCCTGGGCGTAGAGGCTATCCAGCTCGGCAATGATCTGGGCGGCCGTTTTGGTGCGGGGCTTGTGGCCGAAAAGGGCGGTGATGTTGCAAAAGTCGCAGTTAAAGGGGCAGCCTCGCGAGTATTGAATGGGCATGGAGGCATATTGGCGCAGATCGGCCAGATGCCACAGGGGCACCGGGGTCGTCTCGAGTGACGGGAACTCGGTGGTCGTATAGATGTGTTGGGCCTTGCCTGCGGCCAGGTCGCGCACGAAAAGGGGCAGGGTCAGCTCGGCCTCATTGAGCACCAGGTGGTCAACGTCGGGATACTTTTCCGGCTCGTCAGTAAAGAGGGGCCCACCGGCGATCATTGGCACGCCCACAGCCCGGCAGCGCTCGATGACCTGCTGGACCGACTGGCGCTGTATGATCATAGCGCTGATCATGACATAGTCGGCCCATTCCAGGTCGCGTTGAGTGAGGGGCGTGACATTCATATCGATCAGGCGCTTTTCCCATTCCTCCGGCAACATGGCGGCCACGGTCAGCAGGCCCAGGGGCGGAAAACTGGCTTTCTTGGACACGAACTTGAGCGCGTGCTTAAAGCTCCAAAAGGTATCGGGGAACTCGGGGTAGACCAATAATACTCTCATCGCACTCCCTCGCGCTTGAGTCTTCTGATGGCTGGCTGATGCCCTGAACGCCGGGCGGTCGGCCACGGCATGATGCATCTGCACATTGGACAGCCAGAGGGAGCAAGATGTTTCAGAGGGAGACTTGGTCTTGCAGGCCAAGTCTCCCTACTTCTATTCATGGCGGAAGGCGCCGGTTACGAGGCCGTAGTAAATGGTGTGCAGGTCGCCGTGCGGGTAACAGTTGCCCAGGAGCTTGCTATCGAGCGCCTCAGTCACCGGGTTGGTGAGGACGGTACGGCACTCTACGTGCAGGGCGGCCTCAGCGATAAAGGGGGCATCGATCGTCTGGCCCTTGGCGACCGTCCAGCCCTGCTCAGCGATCTTGTCTACATCCCGCCCCGATACGGCGCCGCAGCGCGCGACAGCCTTTTTGAAGCCGGCGGGCATCAGGTTGACGGTGAACACGCCGGCACGGTTGATCAGATCAAAGGTGTAGCGCGACGGACGCACCAGCACGGTGCAGATCGGCTGGCCCCATACCGTGCCAAAGAGCGCCCAGCCGATGGTCATGACATTGGCAGGGCGCACTGTGTCGGGCGTGACCAGGAGCAGCCCCGGCCCCAGGTTGGCGTTCAGTTCCTCGATCTGCGAGGCATATGCAACGGGTACGAGCTTCATAACAGTCCTCCTTCGCGCAAGAAGCGAACTTTCGGGGTCTCCTCTCACAAGTCGGGAGAGGCGCAGCTTTCAAAGCAGCGCGACGCCGCACACCGAAACGAACGAGTTCCCCTGGCCATCGGCGGGGAGCTGGGCATAGCCGGCCGGCTCGCCGCGCACCGGCTCCAACAGGCGCAGCGCCAGGTAAATGGGCGCCACGCCGCAGATGTGCCGCCGGTCACCTTCGGCCTTGATCTGATGCAAGAAAGCGCCGGGTTGGCCGCGGGTGATGGCCGTGATGAGGCCGTTATCGGCGGCCTCGCCCTGGGCCCGCACGGCTGGGCCAGCCGGGATCCGATCGCCAAAGGCGGGGCCGGAATGGGCCAGGTCGCCGGCGGCCACGACCAGAGCCCGGCGCCCGGCCAGGCGCTGGCGCAGCGTCTCGACGATGGTGGTCAGCCCGGCATCACCAGCCGGGTCCTCTCCGCCGAAGAGAAAGCGGTGGAAGGCGCCGCAGAGGATGGGCACCAGCGCCACCGGGTTGCCGCGCCGGATGTGGTGCAGCCAGACGGCGGCTAGCTCGATAGAGTGCTCGTGGCGATGGTGGATCTCCTCCGCAAAGGCCGCCTCCTGCCCCAACACCTGCGCCAGGGCATCGACCGTCTCGTGCTCGGTAGGCAGCACGCCAAAGGGCGTGGCGTAGCTCTGGTGGGTGAGGGTGAGCAGAGCTTGCTCAGCGGTGTGGTCGGTGCCCAGAATGACCACGACCTCAGCTCGACGCGCCGTCGCCGCCACGCGCGACCACACCTCCGCATAGATGGCGCCGCCGCGGGCATAGTCGATATGCGGGCTGACCAGGCCGCGCGCCAGGAGGGGCATCTTGCCGGTGGGCGCTTGCGCCAGCCAGTTATCCAGCATAGCAGCCAGCTGGTTGGGATCGGCCGGGTAGCCGCTGCCAGCCAGCGCGGGCGTGCGGTAGGGGGCATTGCGATATTCCATCAGGGCGCGCGTGTAGGCCAGGCGCGCCGCATCGTTATCCAACAGCAGCGCCTCATCCAGGTCTTGCAGCAGAGCGGCCATCTGGTCAGGCGAGATATAGACTCCAGAACGCACCTGGAACGCGGCCCGCAGGCCATCGACGTCACGGGTACCGTCGCAAAGCGCGAGGAGCAGCCCCAGCGCCTGCGGGATGGCCACGGTCCGGTCGCTCAGACGCAGGGGATCACGCAACACGATCATTGGCCGACCATCGACCAGAGTCGGCTCGGGCTGCAAGGGGCGCAGTTTTGGATTCATGGCCTTCCATTTCTAACCGTTGCGAATTGCCTCGCGCAGCTTGAGCGCCAGGCGCGCATGTTCGGGCGAGATGGGGCCATCCCAAGAGCGCGGCCGTGGCAAGCAAACAGGGGCCTCCAGGCTGACGTGCCCGGGCCGCGAGGTCAACGCCAGGATGCGGTCGCTCAGATAGATGGCCTCAGCGATGCTATGAGTCACCATGATCACCGTCTTGCCCTGCGTGCGCCAGATGCGCAGCAGCTCCTCGTTCATCTGCTCGCGCGTCAAGGCATCCAGCGAGCCAAAGGGCTCATCCAGGAGCAGAAGATCAGCCCCCTGCACCAGGGCGCGGGCGATGGCGACCCGTTGCTCCATTCCGCCGGATAGCTTGCGCGGGTAAGAGTCGGCAAACTCTTCCAGCCCCACCAGGCGCAGCATATCGCGCGCCAGGGGCTCGGCCTGCCGACGCGGGACCCGGCTGATCTCCAGGGGCAGCATGACGTTGCCTAACGCCGTGCGCCAGGGCATCAGGTTTGCCTTCTGAAAGACATAGGCGACGCGCCGTTGCGAGGCAAAGGATGCTTTGCCGCCTGAGTACAGGGGTTCTCCTGCCAAGTATACGCAGCCGCGCGTGGGAGGCAAAAGCCCCCCCAGGATCGAGAGGAGCGTCGATTTGCCGCAGCCCGAAGGCCCCAGCAGACAGACAAACTCCCCTCGGCGTACGCTCAGGCTAACAGGGGCCAGCGCCTCCAGATCGCCGCCGTTGCCGGCGAAGGTCTTTTCGACGTTATCGGCTCTCAGCAGGATTTCTTCCATAACATACTCATCCACCAATTGTGCACATTGTAGTGGCGACCTGGGTGCATCCAAGATGCGCCAGCGAGTTCGCGGCCAGCAGGCTGCCGTCAGAGGCGCTCTGCCCTGGCAACCGGGCTTTACGCTTCGCGCTGCCCCGGTTCTGGGCCTTTTGGGGGTCAGGGCATGTCCGGCCGTCCCTGCGGGGACGGCCGGACATGCCCTGACCCCCTCTCCCAGGTTGAGGCCGGGCGGCAGCGTGGCGGAATAGCCGGCTGCAACCCGGGCGGCGGATACGGGTTCTGCACGCACCCGGTGACCCTGATCGCTCGTCTCGGCGCCGCACAGGGGCAGCGCGGAGACGAGCGGCTCAAGCCGCCGCTACGATACGTATCACTTGATGTACTCGTTTGTGTACAACGACTCCGGGTCGACCGGCGCCGCCAGCAGGTTGAGCTGGCGCAGCAGGTCCACTTCGCTCCGCCAGGAGGCTGGATCGCTCTTCCCCAGGGGCTCGCCCTGCCAGTATTTGATGCACGCGGTCAGCACAGCCCGCTGTAGCGCCTCGTTCTCGCCAGAGAGCGAGGGGACCTCCTTCTTGGCGATGGCAAAAGCGGCATCCGGGTCGGCGATGGTGTCGCGCAGGCCATGCAAAAAGGCGCGCGTCATGCCCTGCACCAGCTCAGGGTGCTCTTTGATCGTCTGATCGTTGGTGATCAGGCCGTTGGAGGGCAGGTTGGTATAGGCATCGAGGTAGAGAACATTCAGTTGCTGCCCCGCCGCCTGGAGCTGCACGGGTTCGTTCATGACATAGCAGACGGCAGCATCGACACGCTTCTGCGTGAGGCTGGCGGCCTGAGTATAGCCGATGACCTGCAGGTTCACCTTATCGGGCGCAATGCCGACTGCGTTGAGCAGGGCGCGCCAGCCGATGTAACTCGCACCCTCCAGAGCGGGGATGCCCACAGTGCGCCCCACCAGATCTGCGGGCTTGTTGATGCCCGACCCGGCCAGAGAGACGACGCATACCGGGAAGCGCTGGTACCAGTTCAGCACATAGCGCACCGGCAGGCCCTGCGCCCGCGCCAGGGCTACCTGATCGCCCGAGCCGATGACGAACTGGAGCTGGTTGGTGCCCAGGAGCTTGAGAAGATCGGTCTCCATGCCGTAATCAAAGGTGACATTGATCCCCTCCGCAGCAAAGTAGCCACGCTCCTTGGCCACATAGAGGGGCGTGAACTGGACATTGGGCACATAACCCATAGCCAGCTTGACCTGCGTCACCTGGGCGGCCGGCTTGGGTGTGGCGCAGCCAACCGCGACGAGGAGCAGGCAGAGCGATAGAATGCTGAAGAGCTTGAGATACCTGTGCATACCACTTACCTCCAGAGTTTCCATCAATCTTTTTGCCAGCGCAGCAGCGCCCGCTCGAGCGCCGTCATGAGCCCATAGAAGATGAGGGCGATGGCCATGAGCGTGGCGAGGGCGACAAAGAGGAGGGGGGTATCGAAGAGCCCGCGCGCCAGGTTGACCATAAAGCCCAGCCCGCGGTCGGCGGCGACGAACTCACCCACCACGGCGCCGATAACCGATAGGGTGAGGCCGATCTTGAGGCCGCTCAGCAGCACGGGCAGGGCGGCCGGCAGCTCGAGCAGGGTGAAGACCTGCCAGGGCGAGGCATTCAGAGAGCGCATCAGATCATGCAGCCCCTTTTCCACCGAGCGGATGCCGACGATGGTGTTGACCAGCACCGGGAAAAAGAGGGTGAGCGCGCAGACAACGATCTTGGAGAGGTGCCCGGCCCCCAGCCAGATGACCAGGAGCGGCGCCAGGGCCACAATGGGCAACGCTTGCGAGGCGACCAGGTAGGGCAGCACGACCTGTTCGAGGGCGGGCGATTTGGCCAGCAGGTACCCGAGCACGACCGCGACCGAGAGGCCCAGGGCGAGCCCGCCAAAGATCTCGATCAGCGTGACTTGAGTATTGGCCCACAGGGTGCCGTCGGCCACGACGCTGAGGAAGCGCTGCCACACCAGCCTGGGCCCCGGAAGGATGAAAGCGGGGTAAACCTGGCGCCAGTCCAGTAGCTGCCAGAGGCCCAGCAGCGCCGCAAAAGCGATCAATGCCGGCAGCTGCAGCGCAAAGCAGCCCGGCTTTCTTGCTCTGGTCGGTTTGAGAGTAGTCCCAGCCATATAAAAAGCCCCGAAGTGCAGAATCCTTCGGGGCGGACGAATCGCACAGCCTATCCCCTTCTTCCATCCGGACTATACCGTCGGCCCCGGCCTGTACCGGGTCTGCCCAGGGTATCCTGGGCTTGCGGGCTTGCGGGAGATCGCTCCCCTGCCTACCGCCGATCGGGAATTGGCGCAGTCGCGCTGCGCCTCACCCTGCCCCGAAGGTTCAAGTATGAGATTGAGTGTATTATACTACGATCGCCCAAATGGCACAAGATGGACACATGGCCTGCGGTTGCACGCGCTGCCTGGCAGGAGTATCATAGGACGTAGAACCGTTTTGGCAGGAGGAAGGCCTATGGAATTGCCCTATGACGTCCGCCGTGAAGAGGAGGACGGCTACCCGGTTTATGTCCTGGAGGACCGGGCAGTGCGCTCAGAGGCCTGGGTGGTGCCCGGGATCGGGCTCAATCTCTACCGCTTCTCGATTGAGCGCGGAGACGAGAGCATTGCCGTTATCGATTCCCCTCCGACCCTGGAAGACCTGCGCCGCGAGCCCTATCACTATGGCGTGCCAGTCCTTTTCCCCTTCCCGGGGCGCATTCCGCAAGGGCGTTTTACCTTTGGCGGGCGCGCTTTTGCACTGGCGGAGCTGGACGAGGAGGGCAATGCCATACACGGCCTGGTGGCCAGCCGGCCCTGGCGGGTGATTGCGACCGGCCCCAGCGGCGAAGACGGGGCGGTGCTGGTAGGGCGCTTTGAATCGCCCGAGTTTTCAGTGCTGGCGGAGCAATATCCCTCGGCCTTCCGCCTGGACCTGACCTATCGCCTGCGCGCCTGGACTCTGACCATCGAGGCGCGCGCTGAGAATATTGGCCGTGACCCGCTGCCCATCGGTTTTGGCCTGCACCCCTACCTGCGGGCGCCCTTGCGTGAAGCGCTGACAGCTGGAGGCTGCGTCATCGAGGTGCCGGCTACCCGCCGCTGGGAGCTGGCAGGTGGGGTGCCCACCGGGCGCTTGTTGCCGCTGGATGAGGACCTGGCGCAGGGCGTCTCGCTGGAGGGGCGCATTTTCGACGACGTCTACACCGGCCTCTTGCTCACGGACGGCGTCTCGCGCTGCGTCATGGGCGACACCCGCGCCCGCCTGGCTGCGGTGGTCGAGGCCGACCGGCAGTTCGGCCAGTGGGTTGTCTACACTCCGCCACGGCCCGCCATTTGTTTTGAGCCCTGGACCTCTTTGCCCAACGCCGTCCAGCTCCAGCAACAGGGCATTGACGCGGGCCTGATTGTGCTGGAGCCCGGGGGGTGGAGATGCTGGACGGTGAGACTCGTAATACGTAATACGTAAGCTGTTATAAGGTGTAATAAGTAACAAGTAATAAGTAAGGTCGTCGCTGCAAAGCATGCATTGCTTTTCGTGGCATTTGCTTCAACGAGACTGGCGCAAAGCATCGGCTATACCGAAATGGTTGCTTTACTTATTACTTGTTACTTATTGCGCCTTGTAGCGATCTTGCGGATTGGCAACATACCCTATCATAAGGAGCAACTATGCCCACACTCGTTGATGCGCGCGGCAAAGCCTGCCCGCAACCGGTGATCATGACCCGCAAGGCGCTGGCCCACGATCGAGAGGTGACGGTGATTGTCGACAATACCACCGCCCGCGAGAACGTCCTGGGCCTGGCCCGCAGCCAGGGTTGTGAGGTACAGGTAGAGGAACGGAGTGACGGCATCTATCTGCATATTCACGCCGGGGCGGCCCCGGCAGCGGCGCCGGCCCCCGCGCCCGCCCCGGCTGCGGCCGCAGGTGGGGCCGGGTCCAGTGTGCTTCTGATCGGCAGCGATCAGATGGGCCGCGGCGCCGAGGAGTTGGGCGGCATCCTCATGCGCAGCCTGATGCACACCCTCACCGAGGTTTCGCCCCTGCCGGATGTGTTGATACTGATCAATGGCGGCGTCCGGCTCGTGGTCGAGGGCTCGCCGGTGCTCGATGACCTGCGCGCTCTGGCCGACCGTGGGGTACAGATCCTTGCCTGCGGCACCTGCCTCAGTTACTATGAGCTGAAGGACAAGGTCGCCGTCGGCACCGTCTCCAACATGTACACCATCGCCGAGACCTTGCTCGGCGCCGGCAGGGTTGTCAGCTTGTGAAAAGAGACTTCCGAAGTCTTGAGGGCTTCGGAAGTCTCTTTTCAGCACACCCAGCGCCCGCCGATCATCGTGCGCCAGGCGCTCCAGTCTGGGTCAAAGATGGCGATATCCGCGTCCTTGCCCGCTTCCAGGGAGCCTTTGCGGTCCGCGAGGCCGACGATGCGCGCCGGCGTCAGGGTGACCATGCGCACGGCCTCGGCCAGGGGAATGCCGGCGACCCCGGTGAGGATCGGGATCATGCGGTTCAGCAGGGTGGTGCTGCCGGCAAAGGCGGTGCGGTCGAGCATCATGCCCACGCCGTCGTGCACGTCAAACTCCATCGCCCCCATGCGAAAATGCGCGCCCTCGGGGAGCCCGGTGCCGCAGGTCGCGTCGGATACGGCGCAGAGCCGATCCGGCCCCTTGCAGCGGTAGGCGAGCTGCATGAGCGTCTGCGGCAGGTGGCGGTTATCGGCGATCATCTCGGCCGAAAGCTCATCGCGGGTCAGCGTCGCCTCCAGCAGGCCCGGCTTGCGCCAGGGGCCCTCGCGCACCGTGCTCGATTGGGCGCTCCAGATGTGCACTGTGTGGCGCAGGCCGGCTTGGATGGCGGCGAGCACGTGCGTATCGTGCGCCATGCTGTGCCCGGCGGCGACCACGATCCCCAGGCGCGCGGCCCGCTGGATCAGCGGCAGCGCCCCCGGCAGCTCGGGCGCCAGGGTCAGGATGCGGATGATGCGGTGATGCTCGAGCAGTTGGTCGGCCGTGCCGTCATCGGGCAGGCGCAGGTTATTCGGGTCAAGCGCTCCCTTTTGCCCCACATTCATATAGGGGCCCTCCAGGTGCACACCCAGCACCTGGGCCCCGTTGTGAGCCTCCCCCATCCACTGCCCCGCGAACTCGAGGCAGTGCAGCAGGTCGGGGATGGGCGAAGCGGCCGTAGTAGCGACGAGCGCCGTCACGCCGCACCGGGCATGGAGCGAGGTGATGGTCTGAAAGGCCTCCGTCGTCCCTTCATCGAAGGTGTGGCTCAGGGCGCCGTGGGTATGGATATCGATCAGCCCCGGAAGGACCATCCTCCCGCCGGCGTCAAACTGCTCCACATCGGCGCCCAGCGACCCCGGCACCGCCAGGCCGAGGATGCGCCCACCCTCCACCACCAGGGCCAGCCCCTGCACCGGCCCCTGGGGCAGCAGGAGGTTGCCGTTGACGATCGCCAGGCGCCCGCTCATGATGCCCTCAGTTGGGCGGGCCGGGCGCTCCAGTATTGCAGGCGAGTCTGCAGCTTCATGCGGTCCAGCGGCAGATCCAGGGGGTGCGGCGGCCAGCCCCGCAGCTGCTCGATGCGCCAGTCGGCCAGCTCAGCAGCCCTGGCGGGCTCTTCCGCCCCCGGCTCCAAGTCGAGCCGGCTCGGCTCGCGCCCACCCTCCAACATCAGGTAAGCGGCGGCCACGGCGCGCAGGAGCGGCCCCGGGCCGACCTGGGCGCCGCCGAGCTGGACGCTCGTGGGCAATTGCCCGGTCGCGCCGATGCGGCTCACCAGGTCTTGGGCGACATAGAGCCCCTGCTGCGCCGAAATGGAGACCGTATGCTCCAAGACGGGCGGCAACTCTGCCGGGCCCAGCACGGTGCGCAGGCTGACGGGCCTGGAGACCGGCCAGCCGTCCGCGAGCTGAACGCTGGCGCGCAGCAGGGCATCGAGGGTCTGCGCCGGCGAGGCGAGCGGCTCCTCCATAGAAATGGCGCCTGTGTCCACAATCTTGCGGGCCAGGTCGTGCAACTGTGCGCGGGTCAGCTCGCCCTCGCCCGATTGGAAGCGCTCGGCCAGGGGCCCCACACCCACGATCTCGATGCCCGGCAGGCCCCGTATGGCCGCCACCATGCGCCGCAGGTTCTTGATGCCACGGGCATAGGCCGTCAGGTCGCGCCGGGGCACCAGCTTGTACTCCTCCGGAGGGGTCTGGTAGCCCTGCACAAAGTTGACCGCGTCCCAAAAGATGGTGTGGCGGAGGCGGTTGGGGTGGGCGGCAAAGAGCCCATAGCAGGCATAGCCCTGATCACGAGCCTCACTCAGCTGCTGCAACAGAGAGGGCAGCGCGGCCTCAAAGCCGGCGTCATCGCACAGGGCATCCTCGCCACCAGGGAAATAAGTGTACTCGCTAAAGCAGAGCTGCCCCGCGTACCAGCAGGCCCCCGTCTGGCCCGAGTGGGCGCCGGAGTAGATGTTGGAGGGGATACCCAGTCGGCGGGTGGCTGCCGGGATCTGGGCGCTCCAGCTCGAGCCGGGTGTGCCCCATGAGGTAGGCGGCCGGCCGAAGATACGCGTCAGGTCGCGGGCGCCGGGGCCCTCCTGCCGCACCGCCTCGGCCACGCCATCAGCCCAGCCCTTGTCAGCCAGGTATTCGCCGACGACCGGGTGCATCGAGTGCAGGTTGGTGTGCAGGCTGATATCGTGCCGCTTGGCGGCGGCAATCACATCCCAGCGGCCGCGCCGCTCCCACAGGCGCGCCTTTTCGCCCACCACGCACAGCGAGGCCGTGACCCCGTCATCGCCCAACGCCTCGGCGATATCCAGCGCCGGGTCGTCCGCATCGGGGCAGACCAGGTCTTCGACGTCAAAACAGATATAGACGTACATAGGAATCACCTCCCCATGTCTACAGATACTTGCGGAAAAACTCGAACGCCTTGTTGCCGCCAAAGCTGTGCGGGCCGGGGAAGATATCGGCCCACAGGCGGTCCTCGGCGCCGGCGGCGCGGTAGATGCGCCGGACGCCCTCATAGCCCGCCAGTTGATCCTCGATATAGAAGCAATCGTCAAAGATGCCCATCTCCATCAGGAGCGGCCGCGGGGCGATGAGGCCGGCGATATCATCCGTATCGAGGTAGCGCATGAGCCCAGGCACCATTTGCGAGCCACAAAAGTTAGCCCGCTCGATGGCAAAGCCCCGCCAGGGGTTGACGTACCCCATGATATCGGCAGCCTTGATGCGCGGCTCGACCGCGGAGGTAAAGGTGGTCATGGTGCCGCCCTGCGAAAGGCCCATCATGCCAATGCGCTGCGGGTCGACTTCAGGGCGGGTCTCGAGATAGTCGATGCAGCGTTTCATATCCCAGATGTCCAGGGCCAGCAGGTAGACGCCCATCAGGGCGCCCTTGATCAGGTTCACGTTGCAGGGGTCGCGTCCGGGAAAGGGGTCGGGGCCGTCGCGCCGCTCGCCAAAGCCGCGCAGGTCGGGGCAGATGGTCAGGAACCCGGCCCGGGCCATCTGCTCGCCATAGTTATAGTTGGCCTCAGCGATGGCAGCCACATGGGCCGGCGAAGAGCGGATACCGGCCACAGCATCCTTGCCAAACGGGCCGTGGCCGTGACTGCAGAGGATGGCGGGGTTGGAGCGGTCGGCGGGCATATCTTTCGGGTGCAGCACCCAGCAGGGCACCGACATGCCCTCTTCCGAGTCGAATACCACCCGCTCGCGGATGATGCCGTTGTCTTCCACCGCGCACTCGACCTCGGCATTCAGCGGCGCTGGCCGGGGGAAGGGGCCCAGGAGATCCATCAGCTTGGGGTAGGCCTCCTGCCGCCAGGCGGCCCAATCGGCGGGCGTCTCGCCCTTGAAGTGCAGCACGGGCTCCAGGCCCTCCGCCATGTGGTTCCAGTAGGCCTGCATGGAAAAGTTGCGCTTGTGCGCCGGCATTCTCTACCTCCTGACTTGGCATCTCACGCGGAGAACGCGGAGCCGCGTGAGATCCATTTTCATCGTGTGTTGTGCCCCCTGGGCATGGGGCGCTACTCTGCAAGCAGATCCGCGATCGTCACCGGCTGCCCGGTCGCAATGGACCGGTTCGCCGCCACGCCGATGAGGATCGACATGGCCCCCGCCCATGAGCCGGCCATATAGCCCAGGGGGTCGGGGATCTCCCGCCCGCTGAAGAGGCGCTCCAGCAGCCGCGCGTCGCCGCCGCCGTGGCCCCCGGTGGCCTTGGGTATATCGTAGGTGATCGCCTCGCCCCGCCGGTTATGGAGCACGGCCCGCTCGCTGGGCTCCGCTGCCCGGGGCCCGCTGTAGATGTTCTCGACCTCCAGCCGGCCGCCTGTGCCGCTGATCGTGGCGCGCCACCCCTCATAGGGGCTGTGAGCGATGAGGGAATAGGTGAGGAGGATGCCGCCTTGGTAGCGCAGGTTGACGCTCATCGTATCGTAGATGTTGATGTCTTCTGAGAAGACACAGGCGTCGCGGTAATAGCCGTCCTCGTGCTCGGCGGCAAAGTAGAGGGCCTGCAGCTCGGGGTCGGCGGCGTAATCGACATAGAACTCGCACGTCTGGGCATAGGCGCAGGTGGAGCAGCGCTTGCCCCGGGCCTCGCGCGTGGGGCCATAGAAGCGGCGCGCGCCGAAAGCATAGACGCGCTCCGGGTCATCCTCGACCCACCAGTTCACGGCGTCAAAATGATGGGTGGCCTTGTGCACCAGGAGCCCGCCCGAGTTCTCCAACCGGCGGTGCCAGCGGCGGAAATAGTCGGCGCCATGGCGCGTATCCAGGAACCACTCCAGGTCCACGCTCAGCAGCTGGCCCACAACCCCCTCACGCAGCAACTCCTTCACCCGCGTTACATAGGGCATGAAGCGCATGTTAAAGGTGACGATCACCTCGCGCCCCGTGCGCCGCTCGGCCGCGAGGATGGCGCGACATTTCTCGTCGTCAATGGTCATCGGCTTTTCCGAGATAGCGTCGCACCCGGCTTCCAGTGCGCGGATGATATATTCGTGGTGGAAGCGGTCAACCGTGGTGACGATCACTGCATCGGGGCGGGCCTGGCGCAGCATGGCGTCGAAATCGGCAAAGACGGGTATGCCGCCGCACTGCGTGCTGAGGTAGCGCGCACGAGTCTGGTTAGGGTCGTACACGCCCACAAGTTGGGCCGTATCCGGAAAACGCTGGACAAGGGGCCGGGCGTACATGCCGAGGGCGCGCGAGCTGGCACCGGCAATGCAGTAGCGTTTCATGGCAGATCCCCCCTTTGGGCTGGGCTGTAAACGGAACCACAGATGAATACCAGATGCACGCAGACAAGGCTCGCACCTGGAGGGCCATGTCGGGTGCGAGCTGCGCCCCATCGGGCCACTGCGCGGGGCCTATGGTTGGGTAAGCGTACGCTCTTTTCGCACGTTCGTCAAAAGAGCGCTTCCGGCAGCATACCCTGCAGGACTCTTTCCTGTTTGACAACCTGACCTGCGAGGATTAACCTGCTGTGTACAATCCTCATGTCAGTGCCGACCAATCCCCCTCAGGCAGTAAACCAGTACAGGCGAGGTTCCACGCCGCGCCGGCTTTCGCGCGCCGCGGAAACTGGCGCGACCTGCCTGGGCCTCGGAAAACCGACAACTGAAGCGATGGCAGAGTAAGAGAGGCAGGAGACGTCTACGATATGGACAGTATCGCGGGCAGTGAGGCACACGATGCATCTTTGCTCCCCAGGGAACTCGAGTCAGACCTGCTGGCGGCGCTTCTCGCGTTCTCATCCGACGGCATTGCCTTTGTTGATCTCCAATTCATTGTTCGGGCGGCCAACGAGGCGCTGGCCCGGCAGAACGGCGTGCCCCTCGACCAGATCATCGGGCGTTCGGCGCAAGATGTCATTCTCGGCTGGCAGGAACACCTGGCCCCCCTCTGCTACCAGGTGCGCGCTGCGGGGCAGCCTGCCCAGGCCCCCGTCTATGCCGTCGAGGATAGCAGGCTGCCCGGGCGCCCCCTGTGCTACTGGGAAACCCTGGTTGCGCCCGTCCGCGCCCCCGGCGGCGCCTTCCGCGGTTGGCTGCTGACCCAGCGCCAGGTCACGGAGCGCAAGCGGGCCGAGGCCGAGCGCGAGCGGCTGCTGCAGGAGTTGCAAGCCGAGCGCGCCCGCTGGCGGGCCACGGTAGACAGTATGCTGGACCCGGTGACAGTCAGCGATGCCGAAGGACACGCCATCTACATGAACGAGGCCTACTATCGCCTGGTCGGCCTGCCCATCAAAGCAGACCTCCCGGTGAGTGAGCATCCCCAGTATTACCACATCTATCACCCCGACGGCACGCCTTTTGCGGCTGAAGACCTGCCTCTACAGCGCGCGGCCCTGCGCAACGAGCCGGTGCGAAACGTCGAGATCGTGCAGCGCCGCCCCGACGGGCGCGAGTTCACCGCTGTGTTCAGCGGCTCGCCTATCCATGACGAGCAAGGCCGCGTCATAGGCGCCGTGGCGGTAGGGCGCGATGTGACGGCGCAGCGGCGGGCCGAGGCAGCGCTGCGGCAGAGCGAGCGGCGCTGGGCCACGACGCTGGCGAGTATCGGCGATGCGGTCATGGCGACTGACGTCGATGGCCGGATCACTTTTTTGAACGGCGTGGCCGAAACCCTGACCGGCTGGTCTCTGCGCGAGGCGACAGGGAGGCCGGTGCAGGAGGTATTCCACATCATCAACGAGCACACCCGTCTCACAGTTGAGGACCCGGTCAGGAAGGTGCTGGAGACGGGGCTGATCGTGGGCCTGGCCAACCACACGGTGCTGATTCGGAAGGATGGAACAGAGATCGCTATCGACGATAGTGGGGCGCCCATCCGAGACGACGACGGCAAGGTGACAGGCGCCGTGCTCGTCTTTCGGGACATCACAGAGCGCCGGCGGGCCGAGGCCGAACGCGAGGACATGCTGCGCGCCGTCTCCCATGACCTGCGCAACCCCCTGACGGTCGTGCTGGGCCAGGCGCAGGTGCTGGAGCGGCGGCTGGAAAAGGCCGGCCTGGCCCGCGAATGTCAAAACGTCCAGATGATCATCAGCAGCGCCCGAAGCATGAATGCTATGATCCAGGACCTGGTCGACTCGGCGCGCCTGGAGTCGGGGCAGTTGCAGCTCCATCTTCAGCCCATCGATCTGTGCTCCTATCTCCCGAGGCTCGAACAGCGCCTGATCGGCACAATGGATATCGAGCGCATCCGGGTCGAGATCCCCGCGGGGCTGCCGCCCATCTACGCCGACGAAGACCGCCTGGATCGCATCCTGACCAACCTGCTCTCCAACGCCTGCAAGTATTCCCTGCCAGGAACGCCGGTCGAGATCACGGCCATGCAGCGTGAGGGTGAGGTGATTGTCTCCGTCACGGACCGGGGGCCGGGCATCCCGCCGGAGCAATTGACACGCCTCTTCCAGCGTTATGCGCGCACAGCAGAAGCGCGCGCCGCTCACGACGGGCTGGGGCTTGGGCTCTATATCACCCGGATGCTCGTCGAGGCTCATGGAGGGCGCGTCTGGGTAGAGAGCCAGGTGGGAAAGGGCAGCAGATTCTCGTTCAGCCTGCCCGTAACAGGCTCGGCGCCGCACTGAGATGATGTGGCCCAGGATTGAGAGCTTGCCCCATCTTGACTGGCGCCTCATCACCCTGTCGCTCCGGGTATCCCATAGCGCCCAACGTCGTGTGGACGCCGTCTCGCGGAGGCCCTTGTAGTGGCGGCTTAAGCCGGTTGGGCAGGCCCACCGCTTGGAGCACTGCCATCTGGCACCCTGTGTGCTCGAGCATCCTGAGCGGCTGAGTGCCTAACAAAACCTGTGGTGCAGATGGCGCTACATGCAACGGCCCCCCCCCCCCCCCCCCCCCCCCCCCCCCCCCGGGGGGGGGGGGGGGGGGGGGGGGGGGGGGGGGGGGGGGGGGGGGGGGG
>Ga0078972_1011125_pt1 | contig 16325 bp, 15 predicted proteins | sample YelNatPaOPGAMG01_FD_67568 | JGI IMG/M metagenome (GOLD analysis project Ga0078972, IMG submission 67568) | Hot spring thermophilic microbial communities from Obsidian Pool, Yellowstone National Park, USA - OP-RAMG-01 (SPADES assembly) (version 2) | ecosystem: Environmental > Aquatic > Thermal...
ATGTAAATACTCAGTCGGGAGAGACGCCAAACTCAGCAGGCAGAAAGCGCTTGAGCTATTGACGAGTCTGTAAATCATGGTCACGCAACTCCAACTTTTCGAAATCCATGGTCGCGCTCAAAGGATTCTTTCGCAGGATGAATTTGTTCTCGAGATTGAGACATTCCACGAGTTCGGCAAGCAAACGGTAGTCCTTCCTTTTCCCGACTCCTCCCTTGCTGTGAAACTTTATATCAATGAGTTCTGGACGTCGAAACAGCGAGCGGCTCATTCTTTGCATGAGATATCCTACAGAGCTTGCTTTAAGCCCCAGTTGCCGCGCTTTTTTATTGAACGGCTGACAGCCCCAAACCAATTTGTTTACGATCCCTTCATGGGCCGGGGCACCACCCTTTTGGAGGCCGCCCTTCTAGGTAGGAGGCCTGTCGGGTGCGACATAAGCCCCCTTAGTAAGATCTTGATCTTGCCGAGGTTTGATCCACCAGAACTAGACGAAGTCCGTAATCGCTTGAAAACCATAGATTTGAACCGAAAGACGGACATTTGGGAGGACCTCCTGGTCTTTTATCACCCCAGGACGCTACAAGCCATAACGAATCTTCGTAAATATTTGATCGAAAAGGCTTCATCTGGTCTGCTGGATCAAGTTGACAACTGGATAAGGATGGTTGCCACCAATAGACTGTCCGGGCATTCGAGAGGTTTCCTCTCGGTCTTTACTCTGCCGCCCAATCAGGCCATCTCCGTAGAACGTCAGCGCCGTATAAATGACATGCGAAATCAAACGCCTCCGGAAAGGGATTTAACAGAGATAATTGTTACCAAGAGCAAGTCGCTGCTGAGACAGCTCGATTCACAGCAAAAGCGTCTTCTTCGGGAAGCGGCCGAATCTCCTTTACTGATCACGGGATCGTGCGATGCGACGCCAGAGATCCAGGATGAGTCGGTTCATTTGGTCGTGACGTCGCCCCCTTTTTTGGATGTCGTGGATTACCAGACAGACAATTGGCTTCGATGCTGGTTCAATAATATAGATGGAAGCGCCATAAAGATATGGCAACTTCACGACCCCATCCAGTGGCAAGATAAGATGAAAGCCGTGTTCGTGGAGCTCAGACGCGTCTTAGCGCCAGGTGGATATGCGGCCTTTGAAGTCGGAGAGGTTCGCGGCGGCAAGTTACTGCTTGAAACGCTTGTAGCGCCTGCGGCGCGTGAGGCAGGCTTGACCCCTGTGATGGTTATCGTAAACGACCAAGTTTTTACCAAGACGTCAAACTGCTGGGGAATCAAGAACCTGCGAAAGGGCACAAACACAAATCGAATAGTAGTTCTCCGGAAGGCCGATAGGAGTCCTCGCAAGTAAAAGCGAATTCGATAAGGGCTTGAGTAATTGATTCATGCTGGTTGAGATGGACACGGCGCGTTCGCCTGCTCGCAATGACGGGAGTCCGCCGCGTGTCATTGCGAGTGAAGCGAAGCAATCTCATGCTCACTTTTGAAAAGGACTATAAGCCAAAGCTGAAGCACGATGTTGATGTCATTGCTTCGTGCAGACGTTGACGTCAAAACACAATCTCGCAGCGGCTTACACCCCTTCCCACGCCATGCGATCGGCTTTAAGGGTAGGCGCCGGCGCCACGGCGCGCACATCACATTATCTCAATCTGTATTTCCGCAGATAATGCAGCGCAGTGGATAAAAGGGTATTGCGATGAGCCAGAGCCCTCCGGTGAGCAGGACCATGAAGAGCGTGCCGAAGCCTAGGGCTCTTTTATGGCCGGTGCTCTTGCCACAATTGCTGCAGTACATCATTTTCATGAGAGCCTCTCCGATGATGTTCCCCTGGGGGGCGTTTGGCCCCTATTGTAGCTGCGGGTATTGTCAAATGGGGACAATACACCAAAAAAATTTTTCATCAAATCTGGACGCAACGACCCAGCGGCAAAAACTATGTGGCCGCGGCGGTGGAATCACCCTCCCGACGGAATGACAGAGCGCGGCGCAACATGTGGGCAATCCATGACTACAGGATCTGCGCTCTGCCAGCGCTCAGAGGCCTAAATTCGGACGAGAGGTTGCTGCATCGCCATCGACTCCTCGTAATGTAAGCGCGGAGCGAGCGACATGGTCGGTTTCGGAGTTACATGAGCGGTTCCGGTTTTGATGAGATCTTTTTTGCTTGACAGGGGATATTAGACCTGGCTAATTTAATCAGCTATGATTACTTTACTTGTGCAGGGTGAAACCAAACGAACGTCACCCTTTGCAGATAAGGGGACGTATCGGAAGGAACCGTAAACATGGTAATGCCACTGAGAAAAATGAAGGTGAACCAACGAGGCCGCATTATGGCCGTCAACGCCAATGGCGAACTCGGGAGACGCATCCGCGACATGGGACTCGTGCCAGGAACAGACGTGATGATCGTGGGTCGGGCGCCGCTTCGAGACCCGGTCGCAATTCGGCTCAAGGGGTTTACCATGACCCTTCGGAACAGCGAGGCAGATTACATAATGGTGGAAACGGAAAATTAAAGATGAGCCGTGTGATCACGGTTGCGGTTGCCGGCCAACCCAACAGCGGCAAGAGCACCATGTTCAATGCCATTACGGGGGCGGCGGCGCGGGTCGGCAACTATCCCGGGATCACTGTGGAGCGACTCGAGGGGACCTATCGGTTCAACAATCACCATATAAAGCTCATCGATCTCCCCGGAACCTATTCACTCACCTCCTACTCCCCAGAAGAAATTGTCGCCAGAAACGTGATTATTGATGAACGGCCCGACGTCGTCATCAACATGGTGGATGCATCCTCATTGGAGAGGAGCCTCTATCTCGCCATTCAGCTCTTGGAAATGGGCGTGCCGACGGTCATTGGGCTAAACATGATGGATGAGGTGCGGCGCAAGGGCATCCGCATCGACTCGCAAAAGCTTTCCGAGGCCCTTGGCGCTCCGGTGGTGGAATGCGTGGCCAGGATCGGAGTAGGCAAGCATCAGTTGATGGAGGCCGCTGTGCAGCTTAGCGAGCGGTCTAAGGGGACGTGGAAACCGCTGGTATTCTCATATGGCCACGACCTCGATCCAGTCATCAGTGAGATGGTCAAGAAGATCGAGGCCTCGAGATTCATGACAGACCGCTATCCTGCGCGCTGGATAGCGGTCAAATACTTGGAGGACGACGAATCCATCATCAAACAGGGCGACGAAGCCGGGCCGCTCAGCCAGGAATTGAAAGCCATGGTGCAAGAGGTGCGGCGACACACAGACAAAACGCTGCACACCTACCCCGAGGCCTTGATCGCCGACTACCGATATGGGTTTATCAACTCGATCTTGCGTCGGGGCATCCTCACGCGTACCCAGGACCTCCGGCTCGATGCGTCTGATCAGATCGATCGGGTGGTGACGCACCGGGTTATGGGACCTGTGCTCATGCTGATGGTCCTGTGGCTGATGTTTTACATTACCTTTCATCTAGGGTCGTATCCTCAGAGCCTCATGGAAAAGGGCTTTGGCTTGCTGGGCTCAGCCATAGGGTATCTCGTGAGGCCGGGAATGCTTCAATCGCTGCTGGTAAAGGGCGTGGTGGACGGCGTGGGAGCGGTGCTGAGCTTTACCCCCTTGATACTTATCATGTTTGCCATGCTGGTGTTCCTGGAAGATTTGGGATACATGGCCAGGATCGCCTACATGCTGGATCGCGTCTTTAGGGTGTTTGGGCTGCATGGGGCCTCCGCCATGCCCTTCATCATGTCAGGCGGAATTCCCGGCGGTTGCGCGGTGCCAGGGGTGATGTGTTCGAGGACCCTCCGAAGTCCACGAGAGCGATTGGCTACGATTTTTACCGCGCCGTTTATGGTATGCGGCGCGAAGACCACGGCCTACATCATTCTTACTGCCGCTTTTTTCCCCAACTATCCGTCTTTGGTGATGCTTTTCCTGGTAATACTTGCATGGGCTGTGGCTTTGGTGACTGCAAGGCTTTTGCGGTGGACGGTGATCAAGGGACCTTCAACGCCCTTTGTGATGGAGTTGCCGCCGTATCGGCTGCCCACATTTCGCGGGGTCGCGATACACACCTGGGATAGGGTGCGGCAATTTGTCACAAAGGCCGGCACGTTGATCTTTGGGATCTCAGTGATCATGTGGGCTTTGATGACGTTTCCGCAACTACCGGCCGAAACCGCTGGCCGGTTTGATCAGGAGATACAGCGCATCAAAGAGCAGGTCGAGACCTCCGACCGGGGCGAAAAAACGGCGGACGAGGCGTCTCAACAAGAGCTTCAAGCGCGCCTCCAGGAATTGGAGGCGCGGCGGAATGAAGCCGCATTGCGGCATTCGATTGCAGGCCGCATTGGATCAGGGCTCGAGCCGATTTCTCGACTTGCCGGATTTCCATGGCAGGTGAACATCGCCTTGATCGGCGCGTTTGCCGCCAAGGAGGTGTTTGTCTCGACCATGGCCACCGCTTACTCGATGAACGAGACGGCCCCGGAAGAGAATTTTTCGCTGAGCCAGCGGCTGGCATCGGACCCGGCCTATACCCTGCCTGTGATATTGAGCCTGTTCGTGTTCATTCTGTTTTATGCGCCGTGCATGGCCACGCTAATCACCATTGTGAGGGAATCGAGCTGGAGTTGGGCGCTTTTCGTGCTTTTGGGTTCCATAGGGTTTGCCTATGCATTGAGCGTGTGCGTGTACCAGGCGGGGACGCTGCTGCTGGGATAGAAAGTCCTGCATCGGCTCAGGATCAATATCCGCGGCGCACGGAGACGTGTGCTCGAAGGGACCGGGGAGTTCGCCAGCGAGGTCGTTGATCCATTGATATGAGTTCAGATTGCTTTGTCTCGTTCGGGCGCCTCGGCCAATGACATAACCTCGTCCCATACCAAAAACTGTAGCGCCCCAGTCAAAGACCAACATCCTGTAATCACAGTGTTTCTACAAAAAGTGTCAAAGTCAGGAGGGTGGGGCTACGTCATTACGGGCGTAACAAAGCAATGTGGTGACAGTTTCGAGTAACATGCATCGGAGTGTGACCCCCAGCCGTAGGGAAAGCGCCCTGGGGCCGCCTCTTACCGGACCGCCGTCTCAGTACATCCTGTGGCGGAACAACCACCCAGCCGCACTTAGCGCCGCTATGCCGATGGCGGCCATCGGCCAAAACTGATGGGTGAGCGACATGAAGGGAGCGCCCTGCAGGAATACTTCTCGCACCACAATCATGAAATAAGCGAGCGGGTTTATGTATGTGAGATATTGCACCGCCTGGGGCATGTTGGCGATGGGGGTGGTGAAGCCGGAGAGAATAATCGACGGTACCAGGAATAGGAAGGCTCCGAGAAGACCTTGCTGCTGAGTCACGGCAATTGATGAGATCATGAGTCCCACGCCTATGGCCGAGAGCAGAAAGAGAAACAGCCCCGTGTAGAGGGTTGCCAAATGGCCAAGAAAAGGGACCCGAAACCAAAAAATGGTCACCAGGATGATGACCGTCGCTTCAAAAAAACCAATGATGAAGCCGGGCAAGGCCTTACCCACCACGATCTCCATCGGTCGCATCGGGGTGACCAGGAGTTGGTCGAAGGTGCCTTGCTCACGTTCGCGAGCAACCGATAAGGCAGTGACCAGCATGGTAACCACCAGGGTGAGCAGCCCCACGATCCCGGGAACGATGAACCATCGGCTTTCCAGATTGGGGTTAAACCAGGCCCTCGTCACGAGATATGCGCGAGGCGCGCTGAATCCTTGTGAGTTCCGCCATTCTTGATTGAAGGCATCTACAATTGATTGGATGTAGTTGAGGGCAATCATGGCGGTGTTGGAATTTCGGCCATCGACGATGACTTGCAGAGGGGCAGGGACGCCCTTTGAGAGATCACGGCTGAAGGTCGGGCCAATGTGTATCAATGCCAGAGCTTGTTTGCCCTCTATCAGGGGCGCGATCTGGGCGTCGTGAGTCACTGTCGCAGTCTGATGAAACGTCGGGGAAAGCCTGAACCGCGCCAACAGATCCCGCGCCAATTGCCCTTGGTCTTCATTGTAAATGGCGAGAGGCACGCGATTCAGGTCGTAGGTGGCGGCGTAACCAAATACAAGCAGTTGGATAATCGGGGGACCGATGAGCACCACTCGGCTTTTTTTATCTTTGAGAAGCGCCAGAAATTCCTTTTTTACCAGCGCGATAATACGCTGCCACATAGAGAGCACCTCTATTCCAAGCGTTTGTGGAATTTGCGCATGCTAATACCCAAAAAGACCACGGCCATGACGAGGAGCGCGGCAGCGTTCGGGAAAAGCACATCCCAGATATTACCGGCCAGGAAGAGCGTCTGAAGAATGGCGACATAGTAACGGGCCGCCACTATATGGGTGATTATTTGCACGGCAACAGGCATGCTGGCAATATCGAAAATAAAGCCGGAGAGCAGGAACGCGGGAAGAAAAGTCACAATGATGGCGACTTGACCAGCCACGAATTGATTGCGCGCAACGATGGATATGAGCAGCCCCATACCCAAGGCCACAAGAAGAAACAAGGCCGATAGAGCAATCAAGAGCCACAGCGAACCGCGCAAGGGGACTTGGAACAAAAAGTACGCCATGCAGATCGCCAGGGTCATTCCTCCCATGCCGAGGACGAAATATGGGATGAGCTTCCCCAAGAGGATTTCCTTGATTTTTACGGGAGTCACGGCAAGGCCTTCCATGGTGCCGCGTTCCCATTCACGCGCGACCACCATGGACGTGAGCAACGCGCCAATGAGCGTCATGATAACAGCGACCAGCCCAGGCACGAGGAAGTTCCGGCTCCGTACGTCCGGGTTAAACCAGATTCTCGGCCGCAGATCGATCGAAGCAGGTAGAGGTTGGGCGTTGACCATGCTCTGCTGGCTTAACCAGGTTTGCACTGCTCCCTCGATATAACCTAATATAAGCCGGCTAGTGTTGGCGTCAGTCCCCTCCAGAATGACTTGTATCGGCGCGCCCGCGGGCGTATGAATCAACCGGCCAAAGTCAGGCCGGACGTGGACTATGGCGTTTGCACGCCGCGCACCCATGGCGTCGATCGCATCAGGCAGGCTCCAAAAGACCATAGGCGAGAAGTACGGCGATGCCATAAAAGACCCGACTAAGCTCGCGGTGTCTGCATCGGGTTGCTCCACCACAAAGGCGACGGGCACATGCTCCGCATCGAGAGACACCCCGTAGCCGAAGAGGAGAAGCAAAATGAAAGGCATCAGGAAGGCGATGGCTATGCTGCTGGGATCGCGGACAATCTGAAGGAATTCCTTTCGGATCAAGCCGGTGATGCGCATCGAGGACCCCTTGCGTGTGAGTCGCGCCGTGCTTTGTGTCCCACCGTTCATGCGGCGTCTTCCTTCTTCCTCTGGTGCTCTTCCAGGAGGTGAATAAAGGCATCCTCGATGGTAGGCTCGTGCTGCGCGTCGCTGCGGGCGCGATCCTTTATCTGTTCAGGGGTTCCCACGGCCAAGATATCGCCATCCGCCATGATGGCCAACCGGTCGCAATATTCAGCCTCTTCCATGAAATGGGTGGTCACGAGCACCGTGACGCCCGCCTGAGCGACAGCGCCAATGCGATGCCAAAATTCACGGCGAGCGAGTGGATCGACGCCCGAGGTGGGTTCGTCCAGGAAAAGGATGTCCGGTTGATGCATCAAGGCGCACGCCAAGGCTAAACGTTGCTTATACCCCAAGGAAAGATCGGCGCTCATTGCCGAGGCCACCGGATCAAGATCGAACTGTTCGAGCGCCCACTGGATCCGCTGTTGTTTTTGTCGACGCGTCAAACCGTACACGCTGCTGTAGAATTGCATGTTTTCGAGGACGCTGAGGATGCCGTAAAGCGAAAATTTTTGAGACATGTATCCAATGCGGGCTCGCGCTGCGGCTGCCGAGTGACGGAGGTCCATTCCTGCCACTCGCAATTTACCGTCGCTCGGAGGCAGCAAACCGCACAGCATTCTAAAAGTGGTGGATTTCCCCGCGCCATTTGCTCCCAATAGACCAAACACCTCGCCGTAGGCGACCTCGAAAGTAATACCTTTTACCGCGTAAAAATCGCCAAAACGCCGTTGTAGATTCTCAACCTTGATTGCGGGCTCGGCGGAGTCCTGTCTCATTAGAGGACTACGACCTCCCTGATCGAATGTTATCTTCTGCGAGGTCGCGTCCAAGCGATCGCGAAGCAATGCGATAAAACCGTCCTCGAATCGCGGCTTCACCTCGGTCATGATGACGTCCGACTCGCCTGGCAGTAGCTCTTTTGCGTCCGGATGCGCGTCCGGATGCAGGACGACCCTGACCTGTTCCCCTTGTATAACTGCGTCCACAATAGCGGAATTGCTGGCCAGTAGACGCTGGAGACCTCTTTTGGAGACGCCAGGGACAGAGATGTGGTACGTTCGACCTGTCATTGCGCTGCTGTAATCCGAGGGCGTACCGGAGCCCAGGATTTGGCCTTCGTAAATCAGGACAACCTCTCCGCATTGTTCGGCTTCGTCCAGGTATGCCGTACTGAGCAACACACTCATGCCTTCGGCCTCCACGAGGTTTCTCACTATGGTCCACAATTCGCGGCGCGATACGGGATCGACGCCAACCGTGGGCTCGTCAAGCAGCAAAACCTCAGGAGACCGGACAAGAGTACAGGCAAGGCCGAGTTTCTGTTTCATGCCGCCTGATAGCCTTCCTGCCAATCGAGACGTAAACGGCCTGAGGCCTGTCATGTGGAGAAGTTGCTCGTAACGAGGCGGCCGCTGCTCATGAGGAACCCCCTGGAGGTCTGCAAATAGATTGAGATTTTCTCTTACGGTGAGGTCCTCGTAAAGTCCAAAATGTTGGGGCATATAGCCCAACGATGCCTGTACGGCAGTGGGATCTTTGCCTACATCTATCCCCAGGACAGTAATCCAGCCAGAGTTGGGTAAAAGCAAACCCGCGGACAGCCGCATGATTGTGGTCTTGCCCGCTCCATCCGGACCGATCAATCCGGTGATAATACCGGAACGCACACCGAAGCTTACGCCTCGCAAGGCATCCACACGGCGCTTCCCTGATTGGAATGTTTTGCTCACGTCGTTAAATTCGATGACATGAACCGTGGGATCTGCGACGCCCTTAGGATCGAGAGCGGCGCCGTCTGGCGTCATCAAGACTCTCCCCCTTTGTGTGAGTCTTTAGCGGGCGGCTGCTTAAGGTCGATCATCACGGTAGCCGGCATACCAAGTCGCAGCTCCTCTTTGCCCTGGCGTACGAAAACGCGCACCTGATACACCAGGCGTGTTCTCAAATCCGGAGTTTCCAGGGGCTTAGGAGTGAACTCTGCGGTTGGCGAGATGAACCCTACCCAGCCTTCATAGACCTTGCCAGGGTAACTGTCTGTAGTAATCTTCGCTTTCATGCCGAGGCAGAGCTTGCCAAGATCGGGCTCCGAGACGTAGCAGCGGACCCAAAGCGGATCGATCAGGGCAAGGGTCAGCACAGGATTTTGAGGCGTTACCATGGCGCCAGGTTCGAGTATCCGATTGCGGATGACGCCGTCCGATGGCGCATAGAGCCGCGCATCCCTTAATTCCTGTTCACGTAAGGCTAGATTGGCCTGGGCGGCTTGCAAGGCGTACCGGGCAGCCTCGACGTCTTCAATCCGAGAGCCGGCCAACGCCAAGTTGAGCGCCTCTTGAGCAGCCTTCCAAGTGGCCTCTGCAGCCCGGGCCGCCGCTTCGGCGTCATCCGCTTGCTGCTGGGACACGGCTTGCTGCTCCCGAAGAGCGCGAATGCGGTCCCAGGTTCGTCTCGCATTGTCTGCGTCCACTCTGGCTTTGTTCTCATTCGCCTGCGCTTGACGGATTTCTTCTATCCGGGTACCCGCTACCAGACGCTTGAGAACCTGATCTTGTTGCTCAACCAAGGCCTTGGCTTGTTTTACGGCGTCTTGCAACCGCTGGCTTTCCAGCTCGGCCAGCAACTGCCCCTTGGAGACCCTGTCGCCTTCCTCGACATAAATCTTCTCAATGCGTTGGTTCCCGTTGAACGCGAGGTTTACCTCCCGAAGGTCCACGTTCCCATAGAGTATTAATTCACCCTCGTTAGTTGGGAGGTGATAGAAGCGCCACCACAGCCCGCCTCCTGTGGCAGCTATGGCTAACAGAACAACAGGGATGACAATTCTTTTCATACTAACCTACTGTGATGCTACGTCGTTACCCGCTCCATTAATGAGCGTTGCCCCAACTCCACAATCCCCTCCCGGGGTTGCAAGGGTGACTTTTTTCCGTCAACGGGACTCGGCCTTCGTCTTTGGGCTGCTGGACCGCGCTGCTTTATCGCCGATGGAGAATGTTCCCACCATATAGGTGTATCCCCTCTTTTGCACCATAAAACAGTCGATGCCCTCCCAAGCTGGCCGCTTGGCGCTTCTCGCTGCAATTGTCTTTTGAGCATGCAGGGTCTCTTCTCTCAGGAGGGATTTGCCCAAATCAGCAACGAGTTTCTCGGCCTCGGCGAGGCAGAGTATCACTGTATCGATTTTGTCTATGCGCTTCTGATATTCTGACGCCTCGGTGTTGGGCCGCAATTTGTATCCGTTGTGATTCATCGTAGGTCCTCCCATGCGCGCACAAAGTTGTCTAATTGCGACTCTGATTTGGCGTGGATTCTGAAGACCGGGAGCCCTTTGGTCTTCAAGGCCATATAGTCGCCAAGGGCTTGGGCGGTTTTGAGCACCGCAAGTGAATAGGATTCGCCCGGCACCATGAGTTCTTCCCGGTCTTCCGAGGTGATGAGCAGGAACAGACCTTTCTTTGGGCCCCCCTTGTGGAGCTGACCAGTGGAATGGAGGTAGCGCGGGCCAAATCCGAGGCACGTCGCGATCTTATACCGATCTCTGGCCGCCTCTCTTATGCGCTGCAGTCGAGATACGTTTTCCGGCGTGGGGTCGATAAAGGCGTTGATTCCGAGATAAGCGCCGTCCTTGGCATGGCCGATGAAGTCTTGCAGGCGCGCCCTCAGGTCAGGGTCGTCCGGCGAGACGTATTCATAGGCCGGCAGTTTCCTCTCATTCTTGTATCGTTCCAGGATTTCCTTGGTGATATCTTTCGACTCCTGCACGTTGGGCTGATCAAAAGGGTTCACGCCGAGGATTGCGCCTGCCACCGCGGTGGCGTATTCCCACCGGAACATTTCCCGTCCGATATCATAGGGGCCGTGGAGTCGCAGGGTAACCACTGGATGGCCTGCGCTTTCGAGGCGGGATACTGATTCGTCGTATCCCGGTTCAGCATCGAGCCTCACATAGACGAAGAGTCTGTCAGAACCATAGACCTGGGGGGGCGCCACAGGCTCGCCGTGCACCGGAATGATTCCCTTGCCCATTTTGCCGGTGCTTTCAGCGATGAGCTGTTCGAGCCAATAGCCGAAGGGGGCTATTTTCGGGGAGATAACGAACGTGAGTTTGTCTCGGCCGCTGAGGGCTGCCTCGGCCATGATCGCGCCCAGCCATGTCCCCGGGCTTTCGAGGGCTCTTACGCCCGCGGCGGAGGCTTCGACTGCCTGGGCAGCGCGCATGAGCATCAGGTCAAGGTTTACCCCCAACAGCGCTGCGGGCACAAGCCCGAAGTATGACAGGGCGCTGAAGCGGCCGCCGATATCAGGCGGATTGAGGAATGTCCTCCTAAACCCGCTTTCTGCCGCCAGCTTCCCGAGGCTCGTGCCCGGATCGGTGATGGCCACGAAACGGCGACCGGCGTCTGGGCCAAGGAGGTCGTCCATCTTTTTTCTGAAATACTTGTAGAGCGAGACCACTTCGATGGTCCCGCCAGACTTGCTTGCCACGATGAAGAGTGTGCGGGATAGATCGAGATTTTTTTCCATTCTGGCAACCGTGTCTGGCACGGTAGTGTCCAGGACATGGACTTTCAGGAAGCCTTCGTGGGCCCCAAGGCAGCCGTCGAACACCTCGGCGGCCAGGCTGCTGCCGCCCATTCCGAGGAGCACTGCAGAAGAGAATCCTTCGGCCGCGATCTCCGCAGCGAATTCTTTCAGCTTGGGGGTTTCGCTGATGACCGCGTCCACGATGGTGAGCCAGCCGAGACGTTGACGTATTTCTTTGCACGCTGCGGGGTCGTCAGACCAAAGGGATGCTTCTCCATTCCAGAGCTTTTCGGACAATTTTTCCTTATCGAGTCGCTCGAGGGTCGCATCCACCTTTGGTTGCAGTTCGCCAAGCGATGCGGAGCGATGGCCCCATCCCCGAATGAGTCGTATTCGTTTGTTCGCGATCTCCTGTAGGATGCCGTCATAGGAGTCGGCAAAGGCCTTGAGGCCATCAGCGAGCAGTCGATCCATGATGGCCACCATATCGACGCCGAGGCCTTCGAGTCGAGCGATAAGTTCCCTGGCAGGCTCGACATCTTTGCCAAGGACGACGCGCGGATTGCCGTGATCTCTGTATGCGTTCAAAGTCGCGGGCGGAATTGTGTTGATGGTCCCAACGCCCACGAGATTCTCCACGTAATAGATGTCTGAATAGGCGGGATTCTTGGTGCTGGTACTCGCCCAGACGAGTCGTTGAGGCCGTGCGCCTTTGGCCCTCAGGTCTGCAAAATGCTCCCCCTCGAAAAATTCTGTATGCATGGCATAGGCAATCTGCGAGTTCGCGATTGCGGCCTTGCCCATGAGATCTTTGGCATCGACTTGGGCGTTATGGTCGGCGATGTCTTTGAGGAGTTGATCGATCACCGTGTCAATGCGGCTAACAAAGATGGACGCCACGGACGCAGGTCGAGCAGGGTCGCCGCCGGCAAGTATCCATTTGCGCAGTCCCTCCGTGTACGCGTGCGCGGCTGCCATGGTCTGTTCCAGAGAGAAGATCAGGGTCACGTTGACGTTAACCCCCGCAGCGATGAGATCGCTTACGGCCTCCATGCCCGGACGCGTCCCCGGCGCCTTGATCATGACATTGGGCCTGTCGATTTTGGCGAAAAGTCTGCGCGCTTCGTCCACTGTGGCGGCCTTGTCGTAGGCCAGATGGGGCGATACTTCGAGGCTGACGTATCCATCAGCCCCGGCCGACTCGTCATAGGTCTCACGGAGGATGTCTGCGGCTTCTCGCACGTCGGATATGGCGATGGCTTCGTAAATATCTTGAATCTTCAATCCCTTGTCCACCAGTACATGAACGTCTGGATCATAGGACTTTTGGGATCGTATGGCCTTCTCGAGGATAGTGGGATTGGATGTGATTCCTGAAATGTGGTCTTCATCTATCAGCTTTTTGAGCTCACCCGAGCGGAGCAGGTCCCGGCTGAGGTTGTCCAGCCATATGGACTGCCCGAGTTCGTGGAGCTTGGTGAGAGGATTTGTCATGACGGCCTCCGTTATCCCGCTTGGGCAGCCAAGGCAAGCACAGAATTACCTTGACAAAAGACGCGGGCGTGACTAATACTACGCTTCAGTGATACTACATGAAATGAGCCGATGACTCAACTGAGATAATCGGATATGGAAATGGACCTAAAGGAATATTTAGAGCTGCAACGCCGCGAGATTGATCGGCACAAGTGGATAGAATCGGAGAAGGCAGGACGGGACCTCGGGACAGACGCTGTCATCGATTGGATCCTGAAGTATGCAGACATCTTCAGCGACGAATTGCATCAGCAAACCGAGTCTTGATTGCAGACCCCGCGAGAGGCGGCCGTAGCTACGAGCGCATGGACAAGAATATCAAAGGCGCTATTGCCAGCCGATACCAGGCGTAAGGATTCAACGACCACCGTTGCACCAGCTTGATAAACGTCTTCACTGCAATCGCCGCGCACACGAAAGACGTCGCGAAGCCCACCAAGAACAATTCCAGGTCATCCAGACGCAAGATAGACCAGTTTTTGTAGAGATCGTAAGAGACCGCGGCCAGCATGACTGGAACAGCGGCCAGGAAAGAATACTCCGTGGCCACCCGTCGATCCATACGAAATAAGAGGCCGCCCAGAATGGTGGACGCGGACCTGGACACGCCGGGCCACATGGCGAAACATTGGCAAATACCCACGGCGAGGACCTGCGGATAGGTCATATCGTCTAAGGTGTGCGTGCGAGACGCTGGTTTGTATTTTTCCACCAGGAGGATCGCGATCGCGCCGACTGCCAGTCCGATGGCTACCGTGAGCGGCGAGAAAAGATACGTTTTGATGGTCTTGTGCGCCATGGCGCCGATGACGAGCGCCGGCGCTGTGGTAATGAGGAGCATCAGTATGCCGCGCCAGCCGGTGAAGCCCGGAGGATTCCCGGCGTCAGGCGCCACCCCCGGAATGAGATTGAGGAATCGCCTCCAGTACAGCACAACGACCGCAAGGATCGCGCCCAACTGAATGAAAACCTCGAAGCAGTCGGCGACGGGGCCGACAAATCCGAGGAGATGACCAGCCACGATGAGGTGCCCCGTAGAAGAAACGGGCAAGAATTCCGTTGCGCCTTCAACGATGCCGAGGATAGCGGCAATAAGTATGTCATGCATCGCGTGCTCTGCCTCTTGGTTTTTGCAGATTTCTTGGAGTTCTCGAAATCAGTCGCGAATCGCACAGGAGCTTTTGCCCTCGATTCACCCTAACTCAGATTGCCTCGTCGCCTTGGCTCCTCGCAATGACCAAAAGTTGTTCATGCGTCATTGCGAGGAAAACGAATCAACGTCGTGATACATTTCGAGAACCCTTATTGAACAATGTCCCTTTTTGCTGGGCGCTCGAAGGCTTTCCAGTTTCGAGCGCGACCAGCGGTTGCCCATGGACAGCCCTTTTTTGCGACGCCCGCGAAGACATGCGAACGTCTCTTAAAGCACTGTAGGCTCATGGATTATTTCGCGTCAAGCAATTCCACGTCGAATACCAGAACTGCGTTTGGAGGGATCACGTTTGCGGCCCCTCTCGCTCCGTACCCCAGTTCAGGGGGTATGGTCAGTTTAGCTCGAGAGCCGACGGTCATTAGCGCAAGCCCTTCGTCCCAGCCCTTGATGACCTGGCCTTGACCAAGGACGAAGGAAAATGGCTGCCCTCTGTCACGAGAGCTGTCGAACTTTTGGCCGTTGAGCAGCGTCCCTGTGTAGTGCACGACGACTGTTTGTCCTTTGGCGGGCAATGGACCTTTGCCTTCCTGAAGGAATTCGACGATCAAACCTGATGGCGTCTTCATTTGTTTGCCTCCTTGGGCCATGGCCCCGCCCGCAAGCAGCGCAGCGCACATGACTATGGTAATGAGAATGAGTAGCCTTTTCAATGCGGCCTCCTTTCCGGTATGTACAAGAGAGATTCTTGTACCAGGAGCCGGGATGCATGTCTAGTCCGAAGCGAATTCTGTTGCAATTGACCATGATTTTGAGTGAGGATTGCGGGATGTTCATGATGACAGACAAGAAGCAGGTTATGTCGTGGCCAATACCGAGACAGGGGCGTGTATCATGAGACCGTCTGGTAAGCCTCTCATATTGGCGTCGTCGTCCCTGCGGCGCAAGGATTTGCTTGAGACCGTTGGCGTTCCCTTCATCATTGTACCTGCCGACATACAAGAATGCCTCGTTGACGGCGAAACGCCTCCGCAGCATGTGACGCGACTGAGCAGGGCAAAGGCCGCTGAGGTCGCCCATTCCTATCCGGGGAGGTGGATATTGGGGGCTGACACCATCGTGGTCTTGGATGGCGCTATCCTCGGCAAGCCCGCCAACGAAGCGCAGGCCGTGGAAATGCTCGGCATGCTTGCAGGGCGACGCCATACCGTCTTCACGGGATACACGCTCTTGAACACAGCATTTCCTGAACGGAGTCTTTCCCGACATGTGCGGTCGTACGTCTCGATCAAGCGCATGACGAAGTCTGAGATATCAACCTATGTGAAGACCGGGGAACCCATGGACAAGGCCGGGGCCTACGCGGTGCAGGGCTTGGGCGCTGCCATTGTAAGGCGGGTCGAAGGTTCTTATACAAATGTAGTGGGCCTGCCTCTTTGCGAAGTGATGGAAGACCTCGAGACGCTTGGTATTTTCCGATTCTTGGGAGGAGCGCAAAAAGATGATTGCGGACAACCTTCGGGCGATTAAGGCAAGGATTCGTGACGCGGCGCGTCGCGTTCACCGCGACCCTGATGAAATTGGAATCGTGGGCGCCGCAAAGGGACAGGGCCGCGCAAAAATAGAGGAAGCGATCCAGGCTGGCGTGACCATCATTGGACACAATTACGTGCAGGAAGCGGCCAGCGAGAAGCCGACGATACTGCCGGCGGGGTTGTCCTTTCACATGATTGGCCATCTG
>Ga0078972_1011129_pt1 | contig 16321 bp, 18 predicted proteins | sample YelNatPaOPGAMG01_FD_67568 | JGI IMG/M metagenome (GOLD analysis project Ga0078972, IMG submission 67568) | Hot spring thermophilic microbial communities from Obsidian Pool, Yellowstone National Park, USA - OP-RAMG-01 (SPADES assembly) (version 2) | ecosystem: Environmental > Aquatic > Thermal...
GGTCTTTTTTGCCCTCTATATCATAAAGTAGTAAGAACATAAGCACCAAACTAAAATATGACTTACAGTCAACTTTAACTTTAACTGAGTAAAAAGAGATAGGCAGTGGTAGGAATTATGGTAATCCCAGTAATGTCAATAGCAAGGCATCCACCCGCAGTAGTTCTTCCTTCTAATACCAGGGTGATAGACGCTGTAAAGTTGATGAATGAGAGAAGCGTGAGGCATGCAATAGTCTCTAATGATGGACAAAAAGTTGACGGGCTGGTTTCTGCGAAAGATATACTCAATTACCTCGGCGGCGGGGAGAAATTCAACATTCTGAAAGAGTTACACAAGGGGGACCTGCACAGAGCACTCCATTCGCCAATCGAGCCTATCGTAAACAGGAGACCGATTGTAGCAAAGATGACAGACTCGCTCCCCGAGCTCATGGCAGTGATGGCAAAGCACGATATTGGGATGCTCCCTCTTTTGGACGAGCACTCCAGAATTTGGGGGACGCTCTCTGAGAGGCACCTATTCAAGTTGTTTGAGGGGAACCAGATGTTTGTGAAAGTATTCGAAGTTATGTCCAAGCCCCTCATCACACTTGACACGAAAGCCACGCTACTCGACCTTTCTCGAGTTATGATAGGCAAGGACATCAGAAGAATTCCAATAATTAGCGAGGGCAGGCTCTGGGGGATAGTGACTGTCAAAGATATAATCAGGTTTCTGGCAAGCGGTTACGTGGAGGAGGCGATAAACAAAGGACTGTCAGACTACATTCTGAATGCGAATGTCTCCAAAATTGCTACATTAAACCCAAAAACTGTCAGCCCCGATGTAGACCTAAGCGATGCTGTGAAGATTATGAATGCGAATAATGTTGGATCGCTGATCGTGGTCTCGGCTGGAAACCCCGTAGGAATTTTGACGGAAAGGGATCTCCTGCTGAAGCTCCCAAAACTTAGAGGGGTGGAATTTATGACGGACGTTGCCAGAAACAGAGTCATCGTTGGCAGGATACATTTCTAAGTCCATGGGTATAATAATGGGACGCTACCCACAAATGATTGAAAAATCAAAAAATAATTGGCTCAATTATAGTAGATTGCTTGCCATATTTTACGGGATGCCGGCGCTTGTGGCTATCGGTACCTATGTTATGGCCTTTGCTCTTGCACTTCTCACATTTTTCTCACCAGACGGTATCCATTTTGCAGATAAAAGCTACATGACAATTAAGATCAATATACTCTACTTCTGGACTTTGGGCATTGCGGCGGATTTAAAGGCTTGGCAGATATTTCTGGTGCTCAATCTCATCTTCGGTTTCTCTTTTCTATCGGTATTCTTCTCAAATGAGCGGTTCTGTGACACAATGAAAGGTCTTTTCGTTGAAGGGGGTCTGGAGAAGTTCAAAAGAAACTTCTTGGTCCTAATGCCTGGCGTGTCTTCTGCGATACTGCTGGTTACCACTGCATTGAATACTTTAGGGGAGAGAGTGGGGGCAGAGGTAGGAGGACCAACTTTTTCAGATCCTTTCTCAGAGATCCTCACACTCTCCTATGCGGCGGTCTCTGAAGAGATCGGGTTTAGGCTCGTTCCGATACTTATTCCCACTGCAACCTACTTGCTTTTAAAAACAAGGGATTCAATGGAAGGGCTGTCTAGAGGAACCAAGGTCTTTATGACTTTAACCGCAGTACTCAAGCCTGAGTCTTACTTACGCAATGTAAAGACCGAGCCGGATAGGTGTTTTATAATTCTAAAGGCGTCACTCATCTTGATATCAGCAACAATGTTTTCTTTTGCGCATGTTTTGTCCGGATCCTGGGGTTTGGGGAAGATCCCTTCAACATTCGTCGCGGGGGTGGCCATAGGGTTTTCTTCAGTCAGATATGGCTTTGATAGTGCAATTCTCTTGCATTGGTTCTTTAACTACTATTGGGCTGCAATTTCTTCGGCGAAGAGAGCAGGAGTGCCCTTGATAAACGAAGTAGCGTACACTGTCACCGCATACCTAGGTATTTTCATGCTCCTCTATTTTGTATTTAGTTCTTTTGCGGAAGACACGACTTTGAAAGATCCACAAAAATCAGTTGACAATAAAACGGTGAGATAATTGATTTGGTGGACCTCCCAAACCATAAAAGGAACTTTAGCTTTTGGTCAGGGTGGCTTTGAGATCTTCCTATAGAAGACTTCAAGACTGCCCTAATAATTTTAAAGTACTCGATGGAGCGTAAGGACCTCTTCCAAATAACTTTATTCAGTCAAAATATTTTGCGGTATAGATTTATTCTTGGAGAATAACATTTTTCAGCCTTTACTCCTGTGGAGGGGCTTACAGTTCTTTTTATATGTGAATCCTTTCTTATAACAACTGTTTTATATCAATGTTGCGTAACGAGGATTTAAGGTGCATGGTATGAACAAAATCAAGGTTGTTGTAGTAGGGGTAGGAAACTGTTGCTCTTCATTACTCCAAGCAATAAACTTCTACAAAGAGAATGAAGTTGGCTTAATGCATAAAGATCTCGGGGGGTTCAAGCCTTCGGACATAGAGATCGTCGGAGCTATAGACATAGATTCTAGAAAAGTCGGGAAGGACCTATCAGAGGCAATATTTTCAGAGCCTAACGTTGCGCTGAAGGTATGCGATGTCCCAACTACAGGGGTCAGGGTTGTAAAAGGGGAGGTCCTTGATGGTGCCGACGGAGTGCTTAAAGATCTAATATCAGTCGATGAATTGCCTCCTGTTGATGTGAAGGAGTATATAAGAAATACTGGTGCCGAGATTGTGCTCAACCTCCTACCCACAGGTGCTCGCAAGGCGTCAGAGTTCTATGCGAGGGCGGCGCTTGATTGTGAATGTGCTTTCATAAATTGCACTCCAACAAAGATAGCCACCGATGAATCGTGGGCGAAAATGTTTGATGGTGCAGGAGCCCCGGTGGTGGGTGACGATCTCATGAGTCAGATAGGTGGGACCGCCCTACATATGGAGCTTTTGGAGTTTTTGAAGTCCAGGGGTGTTAGGGTGGAGAAGACCTACCAGTTAGATATAGGGGGTTCCATGGAGGCCTATGGGATCCTAGAGGACCACAGGCGGGAGGAGAAGAGAAAGATAAAGACAGACACTATCAGGCAGGTCCTTCCTGAGGGTTCAAAGATCGCCACCGGAACTTCTGATTTTGTGGGATTTATGAGGGACAGAAGAACTAGCTACTTCTACGTTGAGGGCAAGAACTGCCTAGGAACGGATGTTGTGATTGACATCTACTTTAGAACTTATGACGGGGCAAATGGGGCAGGGATGCTTCTCGATGTTGTCAGGGGCACCAAGATAGCCATAGAGAGGGGTATTTCAGGAGCACTCATAAGCGTCTCCGCTTATGGGTTTAAGAGGCCACCGATCCCGTGTCCAATTAGTGAGGCACAGAGATGGTTCGAGGATTTCGTTGCAGGAAGGAGGGAGAGGTAGATCAATTGGCATTAATGAGAAGATTTATTTACCACCGTCTTTTATTTCATGAGTAGACTCTTTGGAGTCGAACAAAACAAAAAAGTTGGAGAAATAATGTCAGAAGTTAAAAAAATAGAGGAACTCAATCCAGCCTCCAGAGGCGTGGATGTTTTAGTAAAAATTTTGGAAGTCAATCCAAGTAGAGAGGTCTCAACTAGGGATGGTTCATCCCACAGCGTCGCTGAGGCGCTAGTCGGCGATGAGACAGGTTGCGTGCTACTGAGCCTGTGGGATGATGACATTCAGAGGGTGAAGGTCGGTCAGACTGTCTCAATAAAGAACGGATACGTCACGCTATTTAGAGGGTCTATCCGATTGAACGTGGGCAGGTACGGGACCTTGGAGCTCGCGACAGAAGATATCCCACAAGTTAACATGGATAACAACATCTCGAACCGATCTTACGATCAGCAGGTGCCAAAGTTCCGCCCACTTTACCGTGATGACTACAAGGGAAAATTCAGGAGAAGGCGCTGATACCTGACAGCTGATAGAAAATAGCTCGTCTCGGCGCAACCTTAGAGCCCCCTTAACTTTTAAGGTAATTATGAAGGGAGCAGCATTTATTTGGAAGATTAGCTGAGTTGAAGTAAGCCATCATAGTGAAAGCTCGTGGAATTCTCTGCGGAGGATAGTGAACGATTCAATTTTTTATATATATTGTACAAATTAGATTACGAGGTAGTCTGATGCCCATAACATACATGCCAGCTGAGGATGTTCGGGAGCTTGTTAGAGAAATTGTCTCTACCCTCTCCCTGAGGTACATAAACATAGAAAATGTTTTGTGTTTCAGAAGCAAGGGCTCAAGATCTAGAAGGGGGATAGCTAGGTGCCATGCCCTATCAAAAATCTGGCAGAAGGCGCTGAAATTGCCGCCACATTATGTAATTGAAGTCATATCTGAGAGGTTTGATTCTCTCTCCGAGGAGAACAAAATAAAGGTCATAATACACGAGCTCTTGCACATTCCCAAAGCCTTTGGGGGAGGGTTACGCCCGCATCAGGGGTACGTCACCAAGAGGGTGGTTGAAGAGCATTACTGCCGTTTCGTGGCCCTCTCAAATAGAAGATATGGGTGACGCGGGCAGCACATCTGGACAAAATTTTCGAACTCATAATTAAGGAGTTCCGTAGATTACCTTTGTAACAACGCCCATCCCTCTGGCCCTCCCTTCTCGGAACAGAAACCTGTCACCCTCCCTGATGTATATTGGGTGGAATACGGTCTCCACCCTGATCGTGGCCCTGTCCCCAGTCCTCAAAGTCTCTTTTGAGCTCCAAACGAGCCTACAAGCCTCCTTTATGGAGTGTATGTGAAATATTGCTTCATATCCTGGTCTTATTGTTGTAGGATGGTGCAGTATGAAAACGTCTCCCTCGAAGTCCCTTGCAGATTTTGCTGGCAGACCCTCGCCCAAGAGTGCCATCCCTTTCTCAACTTCATCGTAAGATACGTTGGTTATGGCGAAGGTGACGCTCCTCCCAGCCTGTGCCTTTTCTATGTACACACCTCTTTTGGCGTGTATGCTCTTTATCCTTGTCTCTCTGAAACTGCCGTCCTTAAAAGGCCCAATCCAGACCCTGTCGTTCACCCTCACCCAACCCTGCAGAACCAACCCAGCCACTACAACACCTACTCCAGGGACGTTGAATTTGTCGTCTATGTAGACAAGGAAGGGTTTGGAGAGTTCCTCTTCCCATCGCAGCCTCGGGGGCAATAAGTTCAAAAACTTCCGCAGGAGGTGCAGCCCTGACCCAAACTTGTTAGATACCACGAATATTGGCGCGACTCTCCCACTGCGCATGTTTCTGGCTGAGATGGAGACGTCGTCGAGGTCCTTTACTAGTAACGGTATCTTGTTAATTCCAGGAGCCTTGAGGAGAGACATGAGATCCTCGACGACTCTCGACAGTATATCGGCTGGTGCCAGATCGCCTTTTGTCACAACAACGAATATTGGAATTTTGAAGCTCAGCGCGATCCCTAGATGCTCTTTGGTCATGGTAGACACGCCAGCGTTGCCAGCAACAACCAGCATGACGTAATCCGGGTTGTAAGAGAGCAGACCTCTAACAGCTGTCCTGAGGTACCTCTCGTGACCGCCAACATCGACAAAGGATACAAGTTTACAGCTGTTCAGGTAGACCTGGGCCTCGTCCAGGGCCGACGGCAGGAGGTAATTGACTACGTTTCCCTCCTCATCGAAGCCCATAACCCTCTCAGCCACCGAAGAAGTCCTACGCATCACGACCTCGTGCTTGTACCTCGCCACTTTGCCCATGATGAGACCGTCTCCATCGTCCAGATCCCCGGTGACCAGCACCCCCACTGTTGTTGTCTTGCCATGATCTGCTTGCCCTGCAGTGATCACAGAGATCTGAATTGGTAGCTGATCCCTGCATCTCCTTAACAATAGTTCAAGGATCCTGCCGCTCTTCCCTCTTGCCTCCCTAATCACAGTAATTTTGGCTCCCGCCAGATTAGCGGCTTTTCGAAGGTTCTCTAGAGAGATCTCAAGCTCTTCGTCACTCAGACCCACAGGCTCCCCAGAATCGCTTACCCCCAATATGTAGAACGCCTCGCCGCCCCTCTCAGCAAGCCTGTACCTGATCTGGGAGGCCAGCTCCTCAAGTCGGTCTTTTGTTGGTTGAACTATCTTTAGTTTGTACTCTACGTTTCCCTCTTCACTCTCCCTTGGGAGGTGCGTAAGCTGTTCTTTACTCATACGTGTACCTGTTAAATAATACAAACATTAAATATTAAATCATAACCTTTTCGTATTGGTTTGGGGAGGAGAAATCATTATTAATCTAGCCTTACATTATAAGTACAGGGATGAGATCTCATGGCTGAGGAGAAGAAGAAGGAGTATTACAAGAAGAAAGAAGAAAAAGCCAAAAAGAAGAAGTAATCAGAGAAATACTGGCACGAATGGTCGCGAATGCCAAAAGTCCAGCTTTTTTATTTCTGAGAGTTTTATCGGGTAGCAGACTCTGCTCACGAGCCCGTTGAGAGAATAGGGGACCCTAGCCAGCCTGGACCCACCTTCGGTGACCCACAAATCTATTCCTATCCCTTGATTTTTCACTTCCAATGCAAGGCTCCTCCTCTCCTCACGAGTCATTTCATAGGCGTGATGATCTTCGACATAGATATGGAACCCTCTCCCAGAGTAGACAGCAGAAAGCCTCTGAAAGCCCTTTTCCGAGAGCAGATCTCCGAGGCGCAGGGCTTGTTCTACTCCCTTGTTGAAGCATATGTAGCAAAACTTGAACATGGAGGCACTTTTGATCCTCTCCTCGAGTGAGCCGCAGTTAGGGCAGTCTATATTCTCTGGGTCGACGTCAAACATCAACTCTTGCCCCAAGAAATTTTCACAGCTCTTGCAATTCCGGTCTTCACAGTCAACACATTTAGAAGGATCACCGTAGAGGTTTCGGTCGTAGTAGAGGTCCTCGGGCAGATATTCCAAGACCATTTCCTTGAGCTCATTATAGTCTTTTATGTCAAAGTACAGGAGTTTGCCGAGTTTATCTCGATACTTCTTTCGGCAGTAGCCTGTCTCATAGCCAGGATCTAAATGGAAGATAGGTTTTTTTAGGCTGTCAGGCTTGCTACTGAACCACTCAGCGATCTTGTTGAAGTCCAAGGACTCGTAATATTTTCTCCTTTCGAATACTTTTGCTGGCCTGTGGTTGACAGGGTAGCAGTGGCGAAGCCTAGCCATAGAACCACCTCAAAGCAGGGATGGGGCGATCAACGGCAATGTTATTGTCACGTCGCCTATCACTGCAACGTGCTTTGCCGTAGGTTTTATTTTTCCCCAAGATATCGCCTCCTTTGGAAGAGCTCCTGATAGGCTACCATCGTACTCTTGGGCAGTTGTGAGGTACACGCAGTAGTCCAAGCCATCTCTGAACTGGTTCCACCATATTACGTGGTGTTTGCTTATGCCGCCGCCTATTATGAGGGCGCCAGTTTTATTGGAGTCGAAGACCATGTTCAGTAAAAGATTCATGTCCTTAAAAAGATCCAGCTTCAGTCTGTTTGTCTGTGCGTAAAAGAAAAGGTTTGTTCCGAATGAGCCGTCCACGATCCCCGGTACGAAGACCGGGATCCCCTTCTCGAAGGCAGCCCTCAATATTGAGGAGTTGTCATTTATTCGCCTCCCAAATTCTTTGGCGAGTTCTGATGGGGAGATCTCATGTCGGTCTTTCATAATTTCTGGGAGGTGCTCCCTCATCACCCGCTCTATCAGGGGGCCGTAGTCTTCCAATGGGATGAACACGTTGCCAAGCCGGTGTATCTCCAACTCATTCAGCATCGAATCGTCCACGTCGAACTCGCCACACGCGTATCTTGCACCAAAGGATCGCGCTATGTCGTGGTCAAGAGCACCACATGTTGTGACAACGGCACTGAAGTTTCCTTTCCTTATGATTTGTGCTAAAGTGCCTCGGAGCCCAGTAGACACAACGTTTCCTGTGAATGAGAGAAAATTTGTCGCGCCGCTTGAGTACATCTCCTTTATGATCTCTGCAGCCCTTGCAACCCTTGGAGCCATGAAGCCGCCCATTTTCCTCAGCTTGATCACTAGGTCTGAGATGGTATCATCCTTATTCACGACAAGGTCTTCGACCCTTTCCGAGATTAGTGCCTCTCTCATCGATTTCTGTTGTGGGCCCATTCTGATAACCCCGCATTCAAATTTTGTCAATCCTTCTAATAAGAAGGACGCTTCTGGAAGGTTTTGATCTTGTATATTTTTATAAGACTGCGGGGGCATGTGATCATTGAAAGCGTATGAGTGTTAGGATTGAAAATAAGAAAATAGTGGTGGATTTTGGCGGGAGCGAGGCATTTTTGAAATTTCATGTTAGTAAGGGCAAGATGTACATCGACTCCACCTTCACCCCAGAGGAGCACAGGGGGAAAGGTGCAGGGACAAAAATGATGGAGGCAGCCATAAATTATGCCAAAGAAAACAAACTCACGGTAGTCCCAGTCTGCCCATTTTCAGTGGAATTCTTCAAAAAGCACCCGGAATACAAAGATATGCTGGGATAGTTTATGGAAGAGGCCAGAAAAGTGAGCGTTGCCTACAAATATATAGCCATATCCCTTGGACTGCTTGTTATGGGGATGGCATCAGGAGTGCTAATGCCAAAAACTGAGACCCCTTTATCCGAATCTCCCTTATTCGAAATTCTCTCCCCCTATGTGAAGTTGTACAAGCCGTATGAATTTTCAACTGTTTTGTTTTTATTTGCAAAAAACTCATTAACTGTAAGTCTGGCTTTCTTCCTTTCTCCAGTGTTACTGATATTACCAATTACGATATTAGTGCTTAATGGGTTTATGACGGGATTCATAGTCTCGGTGCTGCCGATAGACCTGGCACTCAAGGCACTGGCGCCACACGGTATATTCGAGTTGCCCGCGCTTGTTCTGGCTGGGGCAGCGGGGTTATGTTTCGGTACGGGGGTCATAAGAAAAATTGTGAGAAGGATTAGGGGCAAGGAGTACGAGGTGACCCAAGACTTCAGAAGAGGGCTCAAACTCTTTATAATCTCCTTGGTGCTACTCTTCGCGGCAGCGGTTATGGAGACATATGTTACACCATCTATAGTGGGCTTTGCCCCTTGATGATCTAAGAGCGGGATACATGCGCTGGATTGTCAGTTTTCTGCACTCGTTATGTTTCAATTTATTATATCAGGGTTTTTCTACTTTGACGCCCATTTCCTTAAGCTTCTCCACCTTGTCTTCCATTTTTCTATCTTTGTCCCTTCTGTCATCTATTTTTATGGTAGTTATCACTCTTTTTGCTCCTGCCTCTATTACGGCTTCATGGGTCCTCTTAACCACGTCAAATGCCTTTTCGAGTGAATCTGTTTCTATGATGGTGCCCATCGGGGTAACCATGTATCGAATGCCAGAAACCTCTATCACTTTGCAGGCTTTCGCAACATATTCGCTTACTCCAGTTTTTCCTGTCCCCACAGGAACAACAGAAAACTCCAATATTATCATAACACCACCTGCATATAATTTATGATTTTAAAGATATATATGAAATGCGAACCGAATGAACCCATAATTAATCTCCTTAAAGGTGCTCTCTTGAAAAGGAATCCTCACAACTATTTGGGTTATTACAAGGGTGAAGAGAGTTAGCCGATATGGAGGAAAAATTTCACGCTTTTACTTAAAAATGAGTAGATACTCTTAAATGTTAGAAAGTGGTAGTTCTCGGGGGGACCTGTATGTCAAGGATTTACTCCAAATCCTTCCAAGTGTCATTTGTTTCTCTAATGATTGCATTGACGCTGATTTTGGAGTTAATAAACAGGGCATCACCTCTCAGGGTACCATGGGGGATGTCTGTAGATTTTGTGGCCCTTCCAATTATGATAACCTTCTTCATATTGGGCACAAGGTACTCACTTGTTGCAGCTTTTGGGATGTTTTTAATGCTTTGTATTGCGGGTTATGCCAATTTTATAGGCGCCGTCATGAAAACCGCCACCACCGTTTCCATGGTCTTAACCCTTGGAATTTTGTCGACTGGCATCATTAGAAGACCTCCACAAAATGCCTACAGGTCCGTCCCAAAGTACTCAATGGCGGCCGTCGCATCTTTGTTAGTAAGGTGTGGAGTTGCAGTGGTTCTGAATTATTACTGGGCATTGCCACTGTTCTTTCAAATGCCAGTCGAAAAGATAATTGAGATCTTCTTCTTTGGATCTTATCTCGGTTTTATTTCATTCGTATCGTCAATGAATATCCTACAAGGCATGGTCGATTTGGTTGGATCTTGGCTTTTAGTGTTTGGATTGGCAAGGCGTGCTTTAAAGGTAGGTTAACTTTAGGACTGGGAATGCTGGATGTCCGAAGATCAGGGTTTTGGGCGTCTCTTCCCAATCATTGCCGCCTCGCTGAACACTCCGTAAGTCTCGTCGACTATGCCTATGGCAGCCACAGTCTCTCCTCCGATCTTTATGGGTACAACTATAACTGGCACGCCCTTGTAGGGGCCTTTATCTGGAATTTTCTTGATGGTCACACCCTTTTCAAGAACCTCTTCAAGGACAGGGCCTGTGTAATCGTAGTCGACAACTTTGTGATCTTCAACCCTTACTCCTTTTTTGTTTTTAGTCCTCATGGTGAGCGGGAGACCGCAGAGTTCGTGAATTGCAAGTGCTAGCGGTGCGATCTCTTGTGCGCTTGAGTCTTTTGATATCACCATATTTTATGCTCATCTATTAATTGTGGATCAGATGCATAAACCTTTTTCTGTGGCAACCTCGATTAGAGTTTTCATATGATTGGCAAGTGGACTCCTCACTATTCATGGGCATAGCACTATTGGACGACAAGGATAAAAATACTTATTATTATCCGGTCCCAAGAATTTAATTTGACTAATTCATCTCAATTTAAAAAATAAGGTGATTCCATGATAGAAAGAGTGCCTTCGGGGATAAAAGGGCTTGACGAGCTTCTCGGCGGTGGTTTCCCAAGGGGAAGAGTCACATTGGTATGTGGGGGTCCTGGCTCAGGTAAGACAATACTATGTGCGAACTTCTTGGTTTCAGGAGCTTTGCAGTACAATGAGCCGGGTGTTTTTGTAACCTTAGATGAGAGCAAAGACCACCTGATAAAAGAGATGGCGGTATTTGGCTGGGACCTTAAGCGGCTGGAGGATGAAAAAAAGCTATTGATTGTTGATGCTTCCCCAATCCGGATACTCCCATCCCAGTTATTGTTAGGACCTGTTCCGATTTCCAGGAAAGAAGTTGCCCTCGCAGCCCTAATCGATCTCATTAGAAGAAATGTAAGGAGCGTCGGAGCGAAGAGGATAGCCGTAGACCCGATCTCGATGCTCTTGCTTCAGTACCCTGACCCAGCAGAGAGGAGGTATGCCATTGCAAGCATGTTTGAGGAGCTTTCTAAGTTCGATGCAGCAGTGCTAGTTTCATCAGAACTGAGGGTAGAAACCCTTGAGCGAGAGTATCAGATTGAGGAGTACATCTCACATGGAGTCATACTCCTTCAGAGTTATCAGAATGGAAAGGTTAAGGCGATAAAGGTCGAAAAGATGAGGGGGGCTCGCTGCGATCCCATTCCTAGACCATACAACATAACAAATGAGGGGTTTGTGGTATTCCCGAAGGAGATGGTCATATAGCCAACTCCTTCAAGTTTTGGAGGATTCCTCGACCAGCTCCAGCAAGAATTTGCAAGACTGGTCTCCCTTTGCTTTACATTCGATCTCTTTAGCGGTAAACTTTTCCTTAAAAGTCACGGCACATCCTCCTATTATTGTTCCAACGAGGAGCCCACAGGTGGGTTTCTCGCTCTTAATGTTTTTGCATATGAAACAGTTTTCGATGTCAATTATCCATTTTCCTTTTTCCTTTTCATAGACCTTGGGCTTAAGTCGGTATCCATAAAACAGTGAAAGGGACAGAATCTTTGGCAAATCCTTGAGGTCGAACCGCGTTAGAGGGCTCTCTTTATTCTCCAAAAGAGTCTTCAGTGCGGTCTCTCTGGCAGCATACTCTTGGAAGTATTGCTCAACTTCATCCAACTCTTCTGTTTCTTCTTCTGAGGATCGGGTAGAAATGTAGAAGGCGCTCGCCTTTCTTATCATGTTGTATACCTCGAATGGGACGGTGCTTCCTCTTTTTTTCAAGAAGAATAGCGCAATTGGTGTGGGTATTTTCATGGCAAGCCTATTCCTAAGACGCAAACTCAGACGCTTATCTGGAATTGTTGGGGTGCCAGTTTTTATGCTCACAAGTCCACGCAGGTTCCAGACCGCGATCTTTCTCAAAAAATCATCAATCTTTTCGGGATATAAAAAGTAAATGTAGTATAATGGCATATCTGTGGTCTGGGCATATAACCACTTATCAAAGATACTCATACTGGGAAGGGGCTTATTGACTACACGTTCTATTTTTATGCTGAATATGTTGTTTTTGAGAAACTCAATCTTCTTTTTAATCTCTTCTTCAGACTCTTTTGGGAGAGATTCTGTGAATTCGTCGCCCCATTTAACGAGCAATCTGTTTCCATCAAAGGTATATACAAATTCTTCTCCGTGGTACTCGGGTTTGCAGATCCTGAATATTCTAAGTGAGTACTGATTTCGCATTCCTGGCTTAATGTTTATCTCGATGTATCCGTTTAGGAGGCTGTTTAATTTCTTCTCGAAGCCAGGGAAGGCACCCTTTGGAAGAATAATAAATTCAACCATCCCAGTTTTACTAATCTTACTGATCCAGAATTCTATCATCTTCAATACTTGCGACTCATCTTCTTTGAGGAGGAGATAATGAAGGTAATTGTGAATTATCACACCTTCGTTATTCATACTCTCCCTGACCTTCGAAACGAACAGGTTGATTTCCGTTGCCGTTGTAATTCTCTCAAACTCCACGATCTCCTGCGGAAGAGGGGATTTGAGTTCATTAGGGGTTATTATTACCGCCTTAACATGACTCTTTGCTAAAAGGGCATTCAAAAATAAAATGGATTCATATCTGTTTTCGTCTAAAATTGAAACAAGTGCCCCTTTGTTTAGATCTGTGATGTGATCAATGATCTCGTGTCCAAATAAAAACCTCATATATGCCCATCTCTGAGTGTGGCGGCAAGTAACATAAAGTTTTCCTTTTCAGGTCCGAGTTTGAGTTTTCGCCTTTTCTCATATCAATATTTAAATAACCACTAGTTGCTTATTAAGTCAACAGATCATGGTGAACTCAATGGTATCAGCGGTGTTGTTCGATCTTGACGGGACTATACTTAACTGCGTCGAGCCGATGAGCAGGGAATTCATCAAGATCGTTCAGAGGCTTGGCGTAAATATAACAGACGAGATTCGCAAGAGGGTTGGCAGCAACCTAGGGGAGATTCTAATTAAGAGATCCTCACCCATAGCGGAGTTCTTATTGCTCTGGCGTTTGGGCAGAACTATTGGATTATCATTCTTCAAGAGAGTGGTATTGATTTTTCTATCATATTCACGTCTTAAGAATATTGCAAATAGCTCCTCGCTTTTCGACGGGGTTTTAGAAACTCTTCAGACATTAAAACACAGGGGACTTAAACTGGCAGTTGTCACCACGAGGAGTAAAAAAGATGTTTCTTTGATAATGGAAAAGTTTTCTCTTGAGAATTTTTTTGATGTGATTGTTACGAGAGACGATGTTTTCTTTGGAAAGCCGTCGCCAGAGCCTGTTATACTTGCTTTAAAAAAACTCAATGTGAGCGCCAATGAGGCGGTAGTTGTCGGCGATATGCCTACAGACATCGAGTCTGGAAAGAAGGCAGGGACGAAGACAATAGCGCTCCTTACGGGACTGTTCAATGAGAGTTTGCTTGAAGCTTCACCAGACCTCACAATAAATTCGATCTTGGAGGTCCCAGAGGCGTTAGAAAAATTTTAAATTATTGAGATTTATTGATTTATAAAATAATTTTTTTTATAATAAAAAGTGAGGGGTTGTGTTTGAGGGGGTTCTAAATGTACTCGCTGTAGACCATCACTGAAGGGGTAGCCTTGATCATAAGGGCAGAAGCTATGGTTAAGGGGTTGTTAACCCGGGTCAGCCACTTTCTCATGCTGAAGATCCTCAGGATTTTTAGACCATATGCTATGCCCTCTGTGTCTATGATTTTTGTGAGTTTCGCTGCCTCATGCAGATAGCCCAGCCCCTTCAAGAAGAGGAGGTCGCCCAGTCTTACAGCCTCTATCTTTGCTTTGTTCAGAACATTGGGTCGGCCATTCTCCAAACAATACAATCCTTTATCCAAAGCGAGATAAACCACGGAATTGTAGATGCCTGACTTGAGATCTTCCTCAAGATCCGCCACATCATCATAGATATTGCACCCCTTAAAAACAAGATCTATGCATTTTCCGATAAGCTCCAAGCTTTTGAGTTCACCCTCCGAAAGATCTGTATGCCCCTCAAGAACGCAAAAATCGATGTCGGTCCATACGTTGCCAACTCCTTTTTCATTGACCTCTTTGAGGAATTTCCTTATGTCAAGCGACTCTGCTTTTTTCTGAAGCATCGAGTCGGTCTGACCTTTTATGTATTTCTCGAAATCTTGTATATATTTTTGAAACATCCGACCTTTGGGGTTAGCCCTGCACTTCAGCACATCACGCGTTATTTCAGCAAGTCTGTAGGTGAAGTTTTCCGCCATACCAACATCCGTCCCATCCTCCCTGAACTCAACCTTTCTGCCCAAAAAGACGCCAAGTTGCCTATTAAGGGAGGCCCTTGCCTCCTCCTCTGTGTGCCATAGGTCGTTTATGTTGTCCAACGTCTTTATGCTAGTTATCATAGCTACTTTACCAACAAGAGTGTCCAGCAGGACGTCTCTTGGGACGGTTCTTAGAATTGGGAGCGAGCTCAATACCGCGAGGTATGTCGCGTAGACGTAATGCTTCCTCTTCAGAAGGCGATTCTTGTTGAGCTCGCGTACGTGCATGCATCTTGGATCTTCGGATATTTCGTACAGAATTTCTTCGAATCTTGAGACCACCACCCTCGCCAGCCCATATGCCCCTCCAAAGCCCTTCCTTTTCCAAGAGAGCTTGCCAAGAAGTTTGTAAACCCCCCCTAAGCCCTCCCGGTCTTGGGACAAATCCCAAAAGCTCTGGCAGAGGTTCACCCTACTCACCTTTTAACTTTTTTATCTATTTTACATATATAAATATACATATTTTATTTAGGATTTTAAAAATTTTTTCAATTTAAAGCGCATATATAGATTAAAGTGCATATATAAAGAGAGAACTTCTTAGTTAGAGTCTTTTGGAAATTTTTATAAAATTTATTGCTTGATGTGAGCCGCTCCAAAGGCTGGACCGGCGAGCTTCCTTGCCGCAGAAAGTGAAAAAATTAAGCCTTCATCGTTTATCCACACATTATTTAGATTTTCTTGTGAGTGTTTGGAAAAATGAACATATCGACTTTTACTGATTTCGATTTAGCTTTTTTTGTAGCTCTTTATAATGTCTTGCCCATTCATATATGGGATCAGCGGATCGGGTATAACTATGCTACCGTCCTCTTGCTGGTAATTTTCGAGTATGGCGACTATTGCCCGCTCCGTTGCCACTAGTGTGGAGTTCAACGTGTGGACGTATTTTGTCGGTTCATTTGGCTTGTCTCTGAACCTTATGTTTGACCTGATGGCCTGATAGGATGTGCAGTTGCTGCAGGAGACCATTTCTCGGTATTTTCCCTGACCAGGTAACCACACCTCAAGGTCGTACTTCTTAGCAGCCACGGTTCCTAGATCTCCGCTACAAACATTAACCACTCTGTAAGGAAGTTTCAGGCTTTGAAAGAATTCCTCGGCATTTTTAATGAGTAGTTCATGCTCCCTCGGAGAGTCCTCGGGCTTGCAGAATACAAACTGTTCCACCTTTTCAAACTGGTGCACTCTGAATATGCCCTTAGTGTCCCTGCCGTGGGCACCAGCCTCTTTCCTGAAACAGGGGCTGATGCCGCAGTACCTCAGAGGCAATCTGTTGCCGTCGAGAATCTCGTCTGAGTGAAGCCCCAGCAACGCATGCTCGGAGGTTGCAATTAGGAAGAGATCTTCCCCCTCGACCTTGTATATGGTATCCTGAAAGTCCGCCAGGGATACCGCCCCTTCCAAGATCTTCCTCTTCATCATATAGGGCGGGAGAAAAGGGAGAAAGCCCCGTCTGGTCATGAAGTCCAATCCGTATTTAATCAGTGCAAAGTTAAGTTTAACCAAGTCGCCCT
>Ga0078972_1011131_pt1 | contig 16317 bp, 22 predicted proteins | sample YelNatPaOPGAMG01_FD_67568 | JGI IMG/M metagenome (GOLD analysis project Ga0078972, IMG submission 67568) | Hot spring thermophilic microbial communities from Obsidian Pool, Yellowstone National Park, USA - OP-RAMG-01 (SPADES assembly) (version 2) | ecosystem: Environmental > Aquatic > Thermal...
TTCCTTCAACGGTAAAGTATTCCATAACAAGATTACCTGATTCTGCGCCGCTAAGGTGGATATGGGCATCAGTCATTCCTGGCATTATGAAGGAATCGCCCAGATCCACAAAATTATCACCCTTCAGATCGGTACCGGTCTCAACTATTATTCCATTTTGGACAACAATTTCATTATGCTGCAGCAACTTTTCTCCGTCAAAAATATGCTTTCCCTTGATAACATGTTTCATTCTTTATAAATTATATAGTGGTAATTAACGTTTTGATCCATTAAGAAAAAACCACTTAATAAGCCATTATGTGAAGCTCTCAAGTAACATAAATAAGTCATTGGATATGAAAATTTTTTCAATCATGCCTACCTTGATATTTACACCAACGACAGTGAATCATAGTCTTTATCAATGGTAGGGCTTTGATTAGAGTTAACGATACATTTTCTTGCTCAGTTGGGGTTAAATGTTATTCTAAAATAAAACAGCTTAATAGATATGACTTTAATTTTTAGCCATATAGTAATTCCTATGAAAAAATTCAAAGTATTCAATTTAGAGCTTTACATATAATTAGCTACCATATGTAGAATTTTGACTTCCTATCTGATAGAATTATATAATAAAAAATGTTTAAAGATTCATGAGAATAGAAGATTTGAGCGGATCAAAGAGCTTGGAACTTGTAAATCTGGTATTTGATAAGCTGTCTAAAGGCGAGAAAGTAATTTCTCTTGCAATCGGTGAGCCTCTTCAAGATACAGATAAGGAAATCATTGATTACGCTACTAAAGCTATGAATGAAGGAAAAACACATTACGTTCCATCTCCCGGTATTCCTGAATTTAGGGAAAGTGCAACTGAAAAGGTGAAAAGAAAAAATGGTATAGGGGCAGAGATTGAAAACGTAATTTTTTTACCATCAAAGTTTGCTATATATTCATCCTTAATGGCCATAGGAATGAATTCTAACATGGAAGTTCTCGTACCAGATCCAGGGTATTTCTACGATGAGCCAATAATGCTCTCCGGAATGAGGCCTGTCAGGTACAGGTTGAATTCAGACTTTTCTCTAAATATGGAAGAGATAGAATCAAAGATAAATAAAAATACAAAGGGTATAATAATCAATGATCCAGGAAATCCAACTGGTAAGATGTTCAGAGAGAGTGAATTAAAGGCAGTTTATGAATTATGCCTAAAAAATAATATTTTTATAATATCCGATGAAGCTTACGAAGATATAATATTCAAAGGAATCCACAAATCTATTGGCTCATTCGAAAAAAGACCAGAACTGGTGATAAGCATATTCACACTTTCCAAAACATTTGCCATGACTGGCTGGAGAGCCGGTTATCTCGTTGCCTCTCCTAAAATAATTAAGAACCTGGTCAAGTATATTGAAAACACTGTCACATGTTTTCCACCGTTCATACAGCTTGCCAGTGCCTTTGCACTTAGGAATATTGATAGGCTTGTAAAGTCGCTTCTTGAAGATTTCAAGAATAACAGACAGATAATTATGGACGAACTATACGGCATTAACGGTATAGAGTTTAATGAGCCAGAGGGAGCATTCTATGTTTTCCCCTCGTATAAGCAGAAAATAAAATCAACTGTCTTAGCAAATAATCTTCTTAATTTGAAATCAATTGCCGTTCTTCCCGGTGTTGCGTTCGGTGAAACTGGAGAAAATCATTTCAGGATATCTTATTCTGGAAAAACCGAAGACATAATAGCTGGAATCATGGGCCTGAAGGAATTTTTAGCTTCCTATCAATGAGCTCATTTATTTTCTCCTGCCACTTCAGAAATTCAGATCCAAGTGAAGTCGGTTTTAAAGAGCAGAAGAAGTTTGTAAATTCATTTAATTAACATATCCGATAAGCTCTTTAAACTCTAATTTGACTGGTGATAATCAACTTTAATTTCACTTTTTGGTTAATAAGGCATCTCTCGAGACATATATCATCTTCTATGAATTTTAAGTGATATTTCTACTCTGTATTCGCAGGAATAAGGTAAGTCAAAGCCTCCTATTGGATATTTATTATATGTCCAATGAAGAAGGGACCAATAACGCCTGCAATGAAGCCTGAGATAATGGGAATAGTGACATATTTATTCCGCATAGTAACGCCATTCGGGAACAGTGCCAGGAATGACCACTCCAACAAATATATGGGAAGAACATTTTACATTTTAATGAAATGAATACTAATGGAATCATTGCTTCACTGAAGGCACTCGATCATTTCACAATTGATGGCCTGGAGCTGAAGCATTACTCGTCACATCTCAGCGGTATAAATTACACTGGTGTTTCTCTCAGGGTGGTAATTACAAACACATAATTAGAGATGGCAGATAACAGATGGGATTCTCTCTATCTTTGCATTTGGAGGATCTCATCGGATCTGATCTGGGATTTGATGATCCCGGCTCTCTCAATTCCATTTCCATCGGGCAATTACACACCATCCGAGGTTCCCGAATATTGCAGAGAATTGGATCCATCACCGGCGGAGTTGATCTTGATTAAAAAAACTGAATGGGTGTAAAGTTATATCTAAGAATCTGCGAAGATATGTTAATTTGAAAATTCTGGTAATTTTTATTGCCTGGGGAATTCCTGATGTTTGAGGCTTAGTAAAATTAGGATCCACAAACATCATCCCCAGACGCTTTCTTATTATGAAGCCCGGATTGAATAAAAAAATACATAGATGTTCTTAAAATTGGGGGATTGCTGAAAGATACACTACAGGGCCTCTGTAAACTCACTGAGATTAAGGATTTCCAAATCTTATATTCTTAAGCAAATCTATAGATTCGCCATAACCCTTTAGAAGGGCTTCTCTGTCCATGCCATACATAAGAAAATTAACATCAAGCTTTTCTATTTCTCTAAGGGATTTTGTGTCAAAAGGTGAATATATGCCTGTTATGAGGTTACTTTTGTGGGCATAATTCAATATCTTTTTCACTGCATTGACAAACTGAATCTCCTCCCATGAAAAAGCAATTCCGAGAGAGTTTGAAAGATCTACAGGACCTATGAAAATTCCATCAAGATTCTTTATAGTTGAGATCTTATCAATATCGCTCAATGCGCCCCTTGTCTCTATCTGTATTATCACAAGTGGTTTATTCTCGATATACTCAACCATGTTCCTGCCATATCCAGAAGCTCTCCCAGGTCCAATACCTCTTATCCCTATTGGAGGAAAAGTCGAGTATCTAACTGCAGATAATGCGTCCTCATAATCCTCAATTCCGGGAATTATGATTCCGTCAACACCAGTGTCCAGAACTTTTTTTATATGAATTTTATCGTTGCCTCTAACTCTGGCTATAATTGGTACTTCCTTTGACCTTACAACCATATTGGTAAGGTCGGAGTATGAAATATTGTTGTGCTCCAATTCCACTATAAATAGTTCTGGATCTATATATTCAACGGTTTCGATTATAGATGGGTCCGAAAGGGTTAATAAGAGTCCAGCAACCATTCTTGATTTCTCTATGTAACTTCTGAAATTTTTCATTTTTGCCATATCAATACAACTCGCTTTAGTAATTTCAGAAAAAGTTATAAAATATTTCATAATATTCAACTATAAGGTGCCTATAAATTACCAAGTGCATGATAAATCTTCATTATTTTCATGGTTCAAAAATGGTTGTGTAACCACTTTTATTCAATACACAATTGTGGTGTTTGGAAATTACTTAACGAGACTTTAGCGTTAATTATATGGGGTTACTATTTAAAAATTCCCATAATATCTAAGAACATTCCTCGCTGACTTGTAATGATTTGTAAAGGCAAGTTTCAGTGCCATCATGAAAAGTTCTCCGTACATCTCAAATCCTCTGATAAACGATTCTAGGATAACTATGTTAAGATCTTATGACTGAGATTTCGAGGAGCACCATCCCGGTCACCTGAGACGGCGGTACAACTCTGTCTTGAATAGCTTACTGAGGAAGATGCACCCTAACCTGTCCTGCTTGAGGTCTTTGTGAATAACTTCCATATCTCATCTTCTCAGGTAGGTTTCTAGGATCCTTTTTGGAGACCACTCATCTCTAATTTCCCATAATATCTTTTCCCTTTATACCTGCTGAGATTATGGTTTTCACATCCCACATACCAATTATCTTTCCATCAGTCTCTCAAACAGAGTACGTTTCATGGATATTCCCATAATCTCCGCATCCCTTTAGCTTAAGGGCACAGCATCAAGAGTCATCCATCTCCCCCGATCCTGATCTTCCTGCTTCACTTGCTCTGGAACACCCGGGACAATGAGCGGTTATCCAGGAATTTCATGAGATCCCTTGCGAAGTATCATATGTTCCCTGTAACGGTTGAGAAATTCAGGCCAGTTAATATGCATTTCCCTATCTTGGATATGTACTCTGTTTTGTCGCTCTGCATTTTCTATTCCCTCTTGTAAATGAGTGCAGATATAGGGGTATATCACATATCTATCATATAACACTGAGGTGGCGAACTGCATTCCCCCCATACGTATTTTCCAATGATCTGATAGTATATTCCTCCTAGTTTTCTGGACTATGGTATCACCAAAGGGTAATACACCGTCGTCTTCCAAGGAATTATGGCTTCGATATTCTCCGGAACATGAGATCCTTATCGATATGTGTTGACAGGAAAGGATTCATGCTGCTCTGATTCACATGTTCCACAATGATAGAATTCAGGTTTGCTACGATTCTTCTGCCTGTTGGGTCAAGCGCTGAGATCATTTAACGGAAACGCCTGAACTGCCTAATTTCTCCAAAACATCTCCCGAATTCCCCTGTCAAATCATTCACTATCTCCGGCGGAGAACATACTGGAATACCCATATGCATGGCCAATTTCTGATAAATCCTTAAATGTTAAGACTGAGCAATTATTTGTGATATGGGGAATAAAACTAATGCAAAACTCTAGTTATTTAAAATGGAAATTTTACGGCACCACCATCAATCTGTATGTTTGTACCATTTATGTATGATGCTTTATTAGAACAAAGGAACGCCACAAGATGTCCTATTTCTTCCGGGTCTCCGAATCTTTTTGCAGGTATCCCCTCTCTTATCCTGTTGAAAGCTTGCTCCTTCGTTATACCATACTTTAATGAATTTTTTTCGGCAATGCTTTCCAGTCTAGGGGTGTGAAAATAGCCTTGAGATATACTGTTGAAAGTTATCCCCTTTTCCGCCATCTCTATTGAAAGGACTTTAGATAAACTTACTACTGCAGATCTAAGTGAGGAAGATATGGCGAAATTTTCAATTGGTTGCTTTGTTGTCATTGAAGTTATGAAAACAACTCTTCCTCCATTTCTTTCCATGAATGGTATAACAGATCGTGTCATAATTATTGAACTTTTGAATATCATGTTAATACTTGAATCCCATTCATCATCACTTATTTCCATAAAAGGTGCTACTTTGGGGTCTCCGTAATTTATGACCAGAAAATTAATCTCACCTGTTTTATTTTTAACTTCCTGCATAATCCTCCTGACATCAACTGGATCCGCCAGACTCCCAACGCTGTAATTTACTGGATTCCCAGTTTTTTTCTGTATCTCATTCGCCGTTTTTGATATCTTTTCTTCATTGCTTGAAAAAATATGAACCCGGCAGCCATTTGATGATAATACGCTAGCTACTGATCTCCCTATCCCGGAGCTGGCAGCACTTACCAATGCGATTTTTCCTTTCAGATCATCCATGAGTTAAACAATTAATATCCTTACTTAAATTTGTTCATTTAAGATAGTGTAATCAAATTGCTCTAAAATTGAATAGGTCCTGCACAATTCAGATTTGAAGAGGTGAAAAAACGCAGGACCAGTTAAAAGTAATGAAAGAGATAATATACAAGTTTTCTAAGGAACAGCAAAGACGGACGAAAAAACTGCTGCAATGGTTTTTCAACTACGGTATGGAAGAGGAGGCAAGAATACAGGTTTCATTTCTTCCATATGAGAGAACAGAGGAGACAAAAGGGCTCAGAAAAGGATCAAGGACAAGGAGTCTTAAGACAGTTGATGGGAAATCGGATCTTAATAACGCCAGTTTAAAGAGTTTCTCTTTGGGACACATTTGTTTGAGAAATATTCAATAGTGGAAGATGCACAAAAATCAACCAGTTTTTACAAACAAAGAGAGACATTTTGGATAAAAGGCGTACATACTTGTGAATGAAAGTGATCAAGATCATTGAAACATTATCAGTAATGACCGCCAATGTCCATGAGTCACAGATAGATCTAAGCATTCCTGAAGTAGTATGTTACAGAAATAGGGACTATTTCGAATCTGACTGTAAAGGCCTTGATTGAACAATGGATCGATGTGTGAGGTGGGGGAATAAACTTCCTGTTCATTGTGTAAGGAGAAATCTCATGATAACTCGAATCAGATCAATGGTGGAACATCCACATGCATTGGTTACAACAGTTCAGAGAGTCAGGGTAAAGACATACTTCACGGCCATGTGTTACAATCTTGTAAGATCAAGATTCCTTTACAGGATACCGTAAGCTATGGAGATTTTAGAAGAAACAAGGAGAAATTATTGGAAAATTACTATTTTGCCAATAAGTCCAGGTGATTTTACACAAATATTTCCGGTATTCATGGTGGGAACTCTCAAATGGATAATTTGGGGAAATCCTCAATAACAAATATATAGATGGAGTACATAATTGCTTATGGCAAACTTAAGAAAACAGAGTTGGAATGATTTAAAACTCGAAGAACTATCGCCCACAATCTCAAGGAGATTTATCTATGGTGAAAGAGTGATGATTGCAGAAGTACAGCTTAAAAAAGGTTCAATAGTTCCAGAGCACAGTCATGAGAACGAACAAGTTACTTGGATAACAAAAGGAGAACTTCTCTTTGAGATAGAGGGTAAAAAGATCAACGTAAAAGAGGGAGAGGTTCTGGTAATTCCGTCAAACACACCCCATAAAGCAACTGCCCTTCAAGATACCATAGACATGGATATTTTTAACCCTCCAAGAAAAGACTGGATAGAAGGCAATGACCAATACCTTAGAGGGAAATAAACAAAATTCCCATCTTTAAGGAAAGGTTAAAGAGTAGTGCATTTTTATTTTGAGGGCTTTACCTGCGAAATCTCTGTGGGGATAGGGTTCGCTATTGCATAAAGCGCAGGGCAGACTTTTCTTGATATCTTAAGTATTTCCTCAATATCTCTGTCAGATTCAACGTCAAGTTTCAAAGATTTTATTATGGGGAATTCTGAGTTTGTTAATACCGGACCTATGTCATAGTAAAGATGTCCCCGAATTTTTAATTCTTTTAAAACAACTCCTTTCTTAGCTGCCTGAATTGCAACTGTTGATGCAAAACACGACATAACACCGAACATTAGGTAATTGAGAGGTGTTGCATGAACTCCCATGCCTCCAAGAACTCCTGGTTCATCAGCCCCCATTATAAATTTGGCCCTCTCTGACATAAGCCCGGCAGTAAACATGGGGCTTCCCTCTATATTAAAGACACCATCTATATGTTTCTCAACCTCAAAGTGCCCATTCTGTTTCAAACTTTTTTGTTCGTTTGCTTTTAATGCTTGTAAGTCTATATTATTAACTCTATCTGACACTTAAAACCTTGTAGATAAGACTAAACTAAACTTAAAGTTTTGTAAATTTGGACATTGTCAAAAATTAGTTTATTTCTCCTCAATTCACTATACCTGACCGGAAACATGAAATATCATGGACTCATTCCATTACATGCGGCTGAGAAAAGCTCTATACACCCAGTTTAGAAGAGTTTCAACCTCACTTGACGACTTTACATCTATTGACTCTTCCCCGGTTTTTATCCTGAATAATACTCCCGTCATGGATCTGGAGCTGAAAGAGAATGATCTCATAAGTTTCATGAACCCAACATGTCCACAATGTTCTTCCAAAAGGGTGTCAAGAAACGGAACATGTTTCAGGACCATGGAAAATGGTACAGTGTTCAGGATGCAGAAGTATATCTGCAGTGGCTGCAGATATTCATTTGTGGCAAGGCCGCCCAATTACGGTTATGGAAAACATTTTTCAGATGATATCCGTAATAAGGGCATTAAAACGAGAGTGAAGACATCACTCAGGAAGGCTGCAGATCTTTTCCGCACCATTGGAGACACCATCATATGACATGAAACTGTCAGGAGGAATGTTCCACCACCGGAAAGAAGCATGATGGAATCATCCGGTTACTTTGTTTATGATGGACGTATGTGCACATTTACGGTAAAGAAAAGTACCGTGCACTACTGAAGGATTCAAAGACTGGAAACTTCGTGGAGGAGATACTTGACGATCTTCAGGAATCAACACTTACAGGATTCTTCACGAGGTCCATTGGAATGTTTGATGTTCCGGATATTATATTCATTACAACCGATGGATATCATTATGAATCATCACTCATTGAAACGGGAAGAATCATGGAAAAGAGGATAAGAAGACAGAGATGCCTCTTCCATATTGAGAAGGAACTTGAACCTGCAAAGAGGCTTGTGAAATACATGTTCTTCCAGAATGGGACAAACATGAATAAACTTGGAAAAAACAAGGATGCTGTCCTGAAGCTTACAGATGGTAAGAATGAGTCGGAGAATGTTGATCTTATAATGGAAATTATGGAAAGCATGTATGGTGAATATGCAGAAATAAGGAAGTTTCTGGATTTCATAGGGAAGCACAGGAAAGAGGTGTTCCTGTACCTGAAGAATCCTGAGGTTGAGAAGACATCTGACAGGGCTGAACAGCATTTCTCAATACAGTCATGGCTGTTCAAGAACAGATTCAAGACAAAGGATGGACTCCTGAGTACATCCTACTGGTATCATCGCTGCTTATCAACTGGAATGTGACAATGTCGTTTTTAGAAAATGTCTATATTCAATGTTTATATTTCAAAATAAAATCAAAAAGTGATTATTTTGAAGTCAGAATTTGAGAATTTAACTCTCGATCAAACTTATTCCAGACTTGAATCATCTTCAAAGGGCCTCGATGATAGGGATATTCCTGCGAGGCATGATAAATATGGCTTTAATGAAGTAATATCAAAAAAGGAATCAGGAATAAAGAAATTTGCATCAAAATTCTGGTCTCCTATTCCATGGATGCTTGAAATTACCATAGTAATAACAGCTGTCCTGGGGAAATACAGGGACATGTACATCATTGCCTTTTTACTTCTTTTCAATGGTGTTTTGAGTTTTTTGCAAGAGTCCAGGGCACAGAATGCAGTAGAGCTTCTAAAACAAAAACTTCACGTTAAGGCAAGGGTACTGAGAGATGGAAAATGGAAACAGGTGGAAGCAAGAGATCTGGTTCCGGGCGATGTCATACACATAAGAAACGGGGATATAGTTCCAGCAGATCTTAAAATCATAAGGGGAGATGTTCAAGTTGATCAGTCATCTCTGACTGGTGAATCTCTGCCTGTTTCAAGATCATCTGCCCAGTTACTATACTCAGCCTCCACAGTAAAGAAGGGCGAAGCAGATGCCATTGTCATTTACACGGGGTCAAAGACACTTTTCGGTAAGACAACGGACCTTGTTGCTACTGCCGGTTCAAAATCGCACATAGAAAAACTCATACTAGGAATAGTCAAATATCTCGTAGTAATCGATTCTCTGCTTGTTGTTTCCATAGTGGCATTTTCCTATTATATACACATACCTACTGGGGACATAATACCATTTGCTCTGGTTGTACTCATAACCTCTATTCCGGTCGCTCTTCCCGCAACGTTTACAATTGCAATGTCAGTTGGGGCAGCGGAAATGTCAAAGAAAGGTGTCCTTGTAACAAGGCTTACAGCAATTGAAGATGCTGCTTCCATGGATGTTGTATGCCTGGATAAAACCGGTACAATAACAAAGAATGTTTTGAGTGTAATGGATCCAATTACTTATGATTGCACAGAAAAAGATCTGTTGAGTTATGCTGTTGTTGCATCCGATTCTTCCAGTGAAGATTCCATAGATGATGCGGTCATTGAATACGCAAAACTTAAGGGTTACTTTCCTGATATTTCAAAGAGAACCAGTTTCATTCCATTTGATCCACACACCAAAAGGACTGAAGCTCTGCTAGAAACCGTAAATGGTACTCTGAAACTGGTCAAAGGTTCACCACCTGTACTGATGAAACTTTATTCTTATCCTGAGAAAATGGAGGAAGACGTTGATAATCTGTCAAAAAAAGGATATAGGGTTATCGCAGTAGCAATAGAGGACGGCGCAAGGAGGATACTCGGTCTTATACCTCTTCACGATCCTCCCAGAGAAGATTCATCCAAACTGATCAATGAACTAAAGGACCTCAGCATAGATTCAAAGATGGTTACTGGGGACAGCAAAGCAATTGCGGGCGAAATAGCGTCACAAGTGGGTATAGGAACCAGAACATGCGATGTTTCAGATGCTTTGAAAGGAACAGGGAGTATTGATAATTACGATGTTTTTTCTGAAGTTTTCCCTGAAGACAAGTATGCAATAGTCAAGAAGTTACAGAATGAAGGTCATATAGTTGGAATGACCGGTGACGGAGTCAATGATGCTCCTGCACTGAAACAGGCCGAAGTTGGAATATCAGTGAGTACCGGAACAGATGTCGCAAAGGCAGCAGCAAGCATTGTACTGACACACGAAGGTGTCTCGGATATAGTGGAGGCCGTGAAGAGTGGAAGAAGAATTTACCAGAGGATGTTAACATATATCCTTAACAAAATAATCAAGACAATCCAGGTAGTATTCTTCCTTACAATTTCCTTTTTTATATTCAGATTTTTTGCAACAACACCATTCGACATAATATTGCTTATATTTGCAAATGACTTTGTCACCATGTCCATTGCCACAGACAATGCCAGATACAGTCTCAAACCTGAAAAATGGGGAACCCGCCATATTATAACCACATCCGGCATACTGGCGGCTCTTCTTGTGGGTGAGGGTTTAATGGCGCTTTATATAGCTATAAGACTGGGATTAAGCCATCCGGAAATAGATACTTTCATATTCGACATACTTGTTTTTTCCGGTCAGTTTACGGTATATATGGTCAGGGAGAGGGACAGGTTCTGGAAATCCATGCCGGGGAAATGGCTTCTTCTTGCATCAACAGTGGACATCATATTTGTCTCTTTGATTTCAATCGAAGGCATACTTGTAACACCCATAGGTTACTTACTTGTTCTGTTTGCAATTGGCCTAACATTTGTATGGATGGCGTTTATGGACACATTCAAGAATCTTGTTTTTAGAAGGTACGGCCTGTGAAACTGGAAAATGTGATTAACAATGGTATAAAGCCATGGGATTAAATGGAAGCCATATGATTTAAATTCACATTAAGTATGTATAACCATGAAAATAATGGTAGCCTTTGACGGAACCAACTCTTCGATTAATGCTCTGAACTATGCCCTGGACCTTAAAAATTCCGTGGACGGATATCTCATCATGTATTCCATTACTGAGAATAAGGTAGTTCCACCGTATTTTGGAGAATACAGCGGCGATTTCTTTAACGAAATGGTGGAGAAGGATGAAGAAACAGCCGAAAGTGTCCTCGATATGGCCAAACAAATTGCAAATAAGCATGGCGTGACACCAGAGGTAGAGATTGTAGATATGCCAAATGAAGATACAGCTGAAACAATCCTGAAAACCGCTTATAAATTCAATGCTGATATGATAGTTATGGGTATGCGCAGACTCGGGCGGGTTGAAAAATTAATACTCGGCTCGGTAAGCGCAAAAGTTATACAGAACAGCAAAATAGCAGTACTCGTAGCTCCACCAAGAAATGAAGAAAAAGAAAAGAAATGATTTTACGCCTCTTCTCAATCATCACTGCAGGGGAATTCTGGAAACCTGATCTATAAATATTTAGCTTAACACCAGGTTCACATTTTTTATAAACAAAGATGATCAAAAATTAATTCAAGAATGTAATTTCATACTTATCACATAGAATTCTCTATTTTCAAACCTATACCCATACCCTTGTTCGCAAAATATCCATGTTCATCTGCGCTTACAGCTATAACTCCAGCTATGATTCCCTTAAAAAATCCTATTTCCTCCTCCATGATCTTTTCAAGTGGTTTTGTGCCTATTTTTTCATGAATTCTGAAACAGAGAAGTCTTCTGCTTATATCTTCTCCAATTCCAGTTGCCACCACAGCACCATTTTCACCTACATATATTCCAGCGCCGAATATGGGGGAATCACCGATCCTTCCCCTGAGCATGGGGGAGGCTCCTCCGGTGGAAACGGCCGCGGCAAATTTTCCACCTATCCGTGCAACCGCACCCACAGTATCACAGGAATCGTTGAGGAATTTTCTGAAATCAGTTTTTTTCATAAGTTTGCTGTATTTTGAGTAACCTTCTCCATTGGGATCATCAATGGAATTCAAAGCTGTTTTCAACCTGTTTTTTGCCTTCTCCGTGGAAGGATCATATTCCTCATACCCAAGAAGCCTGGCAAACTTGACCGCCCCATCCCCAGCAAGCATGGTATGTGGGGTGAGATTCATAACATCTCTTGCAACCAGAACTGGATTCTTTAACGATTCTATGGCAAGAACTGATCCGAATCTTCCTGGAATAGCCACAGAGGCATCCATCTGTATGCTTCCATCAATCCTCATTACAGATCCTGTACCCGCATTGAAATCTGGATCATTTTCCATAATAACAACAGCATTTACTGCAGCATCCAGTGGGTCTGATCCCAACTTTACTGAATTTGCAATGGAATTCAGTTTCCTATTGGCGCTGTCAACCAGTGAATTATCTATTCCAACTCCACCGTGTAGAAGCAGGATATTCGGCATAGAAGGCCATATTTGTTCCTTAGATAAATTTATGCAGCGTGCCTCTTTGCAAATCCATGAATCATCTTAATATTATCAACTCTAAGGATGTCAGTTATGAGAAAGAACAGGTGAATATTGTCAGTAAATTTAAATAACCTCCTTAAATAGTGGTTGGCAACTGCATTTGTGGGTCACAATTAACACCACACTCAAAAAATGCAAAGGGCTCGTAGTCTAGCGGTATGATGTCTCCCTGACACGGAGGAGGTCACCGGTTCGAATCCGGTCGGGCCCATATATGTAATATTCTGAATATAATTAAATTTCCATAAGCTTAAAATTGTTATTTCACTGCGATTTCAAGAGAAAATCTATTGATTGGGATTCAAAATAAGGTTTATTAAACATACTATAATGTCTATAATATGGGCCAAGAAGTCCGTATGGACATAAAAGATGTGAGATTCACTGTCGAAAAGCACCTTAAAGATTTAGGCATAGAGGGACCGGCCAGAATTGCATCCGCAAAATTTCTTCAGGGTTATTGGTCTGTGGTTGTTGTCTATTCAAGAGACATAGAAGTTGGAGATAAAAAGCAAAAGACAGGAATAATTGCCTCATTTGTCATTGATGATACAACCGGAAAGGTCGAGGCGTTCAAAGAGAACCTAACATAAGGGCGCTTTTTCAGATGGGATTGATTATAGAACAGATTGAAATAACGGGCACGATCAAGAGCACAAAAATCTCAGCACTAATAGATTCTGGAGCCGAAGGTAACTATATAAGTGCTTCATTACCCAATGGAATCCGACCAGAACAACTTGGATTCATTTCTTATGGTGAAATTCCAGTTTCAATTCCAGGGTCATCCATCGGAGAATTGCGTGAAATTCTAACATTCGAATATCTGAAACTGAACGGAATCAAAGTTTCCGAACCTGAATTCATAATTCTCGAAAATATGGATTTTCCAGCTATAATTGGGGTTGAAATACTTCAAATGATTGGATTGCAACTTGACTTCAGAACTGATACTGTGAGGTTCTGAATAGCCAGCAGTTTTTAAAAACAAGAAGAAAACACTCTTAGTTCTCCGTTTTCTAATTTTTCATAAAAGGAGGGTTTGTCATAAATAGAAATAAATTTAGGATACCTAATTATTAGGTAACCTAATATGTCAAGAAAGGAACGGGATAAAATATTTGACAATGAAGTTGAAAATCTTGAGGGAGTCTGGACAGATTTTGGAACGTTAATATCAAAATTCACAAAAATTTCGAGAATAAATTCAAGGAAGGCTCAACTTACATTACCGCAAGCCTGGGCGTTGCAAGTGATATCGACACGAAAGGGTATTTCCCCCAGGGAGATATCTTTCTACTCTGGGACTGCTCTTCCGAGTATCACAGATTTACTAGATGGGTTGAGCGTTCTAAATTATATATTTAGGGTCAGAAGCAACAGAGATAGAAGGAGAGTTGAAATATCAATCTCAGAGAATGGAAAAGAGAGGCTTATGAAGTTTCAGAAAATGCAACAGTCATTGACAGAGAAACTTGAGAAGTCGCTCAGTACTGAGGATTTGAGTGCATTCTCTAAAATTATATCAACTATGGTAAAAGTACTGGATAATCTGGAGAAAACGGATAGTGAATAAATGTCTCTTGGCGGGAAACGCGGTAGCGAAATTAATAGAAGAATGTTACCCACATTTCATCCATATCTAATAATGGTTGGAATTGTAATTGGTGTGCTGATGGGGGCTCTCGACAATCTTATGTGACAACTGCAATGCCAGCCATAGTTGGCGCGTTACACCAGCCTAACGGTCTTGCGCTCCTGATTGGTGTTTATATTACTTCATCCGCAGTCGGGATGATTATATTTGGGAAGCTTTCCGATCACTTCAGTAAGAGGATAATCCTTCTGGTAACATTAGCAATCTTCATCACAGGTTCAATACTGGCAGGATTAAGTCCAAATTTACCAGAATTGATTGCGTTCAGGGCAGTTCAGGGACTCGGAAGTGGAGGGTTTCTACCCGTTGGACTTGCTGTGATAGCAGTAATTCTGCCCCCCGCTGCGCGTGCTAAATTGACAGGCGCTGTGACCAGCCTAATTGGGATTGCTATTGTGGTTGGTCCTGAAATTGGAGCATTCATGGTTGATACAACAAGCTGGAGATGGGGTTTTTTCGTGAATATTCCGTTCGGAATAGGCTCCTTAGTTCTTGTATGGTTTTTACTGAGTCCACTAAGACCCATTTTGCTTGGAAAGTTTGATTATTTAGGTTCCATTCTTCTTGCATCATGGGTCTCACTCGTGACATTTCCCTTGATAGAAATTGCATATTCAGGATGGTCTCTTAAAGATCCTTTGACTATTATCTTTTTTGCTTCCGGACTGATATTATTAACTTTTTTCTTGTTAGTAGAAATGCGGGTTGCGGAAGAGCCGGTTATACCTCTCAGAATGTTCAAACATAAAACAATAGTTTCTGACAGTATTCTTAGTTTCTTTCGTGGCGGGGTTCTTTTTTCCGCTAGTACATTCGTCGCAATATTTGTAACGGAGGTTCTTCTCGGAACCGCAAATGTGCTCAGAAACGTTATGTATGTATCGTTGTTCCTATGGTTATATGGTCAATACTCGGAGGGGTTTTATTGTCAAAGCTGTCCTATAGGTTCTTTTTCATTATAGGAACGATTTGCATGGCACTTGGTTTCCTCCCTCTTCTAAAAATATCACCCAGTACTAAACCTTACATATTTGTGGGGCCGTCCCCTTTCCTAGGTTTAGTTGAGGGACTGATCCCAATAGGCTTTGGCGTTGGCTTTACGATGGCAGCCACGACTCTTTCTGCGCAATATTCCGCAGAATTGAGAGATGTAGGGGCGTCAAGTTCTATTGTGCAATTTATGGGCAATATTGGAGGCAGCATTATCCTCTCTATCCTGACTGCATTCATCTATGTTAGGTATAAAGAATTGGACTTGGTGAGCCATGTGACCTCTAAGAATGTTGGCGAATACGGAATTAATGCCATAGCTATGTCTTCTGCCCTGCGGGAATCTTTTCTCATACTATTCATTCTGTCTTTATTCACTATAATTTCTGCATTCTTTATCACATCGAGCGTGAAAACCCACCTCTTCAGGGGTGGGATGAGAGCGAACAGAAATCTTAAGAACACCAATGTGTTTATATAATTACCATGTTCAGAGCCTACAAATTCAGGATGTATCCCAATGAGGATCAAGAAACACTCATTGAGAAGCACATCGGATCTTGCAGGTTTGTGTGGAACTATTTCCTTGATCTGCGAAATAAGAGATATGCTGAAACGGGAAAAGGTATGTCGTACAGGGAGATGGCATTGCTTTTGCCTCCATTGAAGAAGGAAAGGGAAT
>Ga0078972_1011132_pt1 | contig 16316 bp, 18 predicted proteins | sample YelNatPaOPGAMG01_FD_67568 | JGI IMG/M metagenome (GOLD analysis project Ga0078972, IMG submission 67568) | Hot spring thermophilic microbial communities from Obsidian Pool, Yellowstone National Park, USA - OP-RAMG-01 (SPADES assembly) (version 2) | ecosystem: Environmental > Aquatic > Thermal...
TCCCCAACTGCTGCAAGCTCTGGTAAGCACCATAGCCCATCCCTCGGCAAAGGAGGGCCTCGCAATCGGCGATCGTCTGGGCCATGCTTAGGTGTTTGTTATGGCTCGCCGGATCCGCGCCGTGGTGCCCGCCGACGGACATCCCGTGCCCCTGAGCCATAAACTGCTGGTGCCCCATCTTGTCGCGCAGTTCGCGGGCCACGATCTTGCCCCTCTCCACCGTGAGCACAGCATAATACCGCGCTCGACCAAAATGCTCGCTAATGGTTGTGCCGTCATCGGTTACACAAGCGATCTTCATCTCTCACCTCTCTTCAAAGTGTGTTGCCTTCTGCACCGAGCTTTTTTTGTAGCTCCGCTTGAGGCTTGATCCCGTCCTGCTCCATGTGATCCTCATACGCTTCCAAGAAGCGATGCAACAGGTGATCGGTCGCTCGCAGTTCTGCCACCCAGTCGCGTAGGTAAGCATCCCCGGCCGCAGCAAGCCGATACACCCGTCGCGGCGGGCCGGCCGTCTCATCGGCATCCCACTCGGATTCGATCATCCCCGCCTCTTCCAAGTCGCGCAGGATGCGGTAGACCGTGCTGGGGTCAGCAGGGTAGGTATCAAACCCCAGGCGATCCAAGCCCTCCAGAAGAGCGTAACCGTGCATCGGGCGGCTGTGCAGCAAGAGCAACAGGGCGGGTTCAATAAACCTGCGGATCCTTCGCGGCTGCACCCCTCCCATACATTGTCCCCTGCGAAACCGACATCTCATGGGCATCACTTATCACTCCCGCGCAACTATGTGCGTTATGCACTATGATTATAGCATATAGTTGGCAAACTGTCAATCCCATTTTCAAACCGTCAAGGTGCTCCCCACCGGGAAAGGGGAAACACGGTCGCCCAAGGCCACAGCCAGGCTAACGTAGGCGGCTTGCCCCGTACAGTGATTGGGATATAGCTTGGGGACGCCCATACGCTGCAAGCGCTCCACAACGTGGCGAAGATGCTGCTGATCCGCCGCGACCAAGTGAGTGCCCCCGACGATCATCCGGGGATACTCGCCGAAGGCTGCCCGCACATGGGCTATCGTGTTCAGCAGGCCCGCATGACAGCAACCGCATAACAACACCAACCCCTCTGTGCCGTGTAGGATGAGCGCCATATCGTCCTCGTAGGGATCGGGGCGCCAGCTATCTCCTTCACGTATCAGATGCCCCTCGCCGCGGCCCTCGGGTTCCGGACGCTCGGCGATCTCACCGCTTGTCCAGACGCCGGGGATGACCTCCTGAGGGTCTTTGCTCAAGTGCAGAGTGGCTCGCTCCCGAAGGAGGGAGACCTCCATCGGCAAGCCGATCGAGCGCAAACTATCCCCGCGCCGAGAAAAGCGTTCGCGCAAGACGCCGGGATGCACATAGATGGCCAGGCCGGGACGCTGCTCCAATAAGGCGGCCAAGCCACCGGTATGATCGGAGTGGCCATGGCTGAGCGCTAGGGCTGCAAGGCTCGCGGGGGATACCTCCACTAGGTGAAGGTTGTGTAGCAATACCGTGCCGCTGGCGCCCGTATCCAAGAGGATGCGCTGATCGCCGGAGTCAATCAGAAACGACAGGCCATGTTCTCCCCAATAAGGTGAAGAGGGCTTGACGGCGTTATCCACCAGGCAAGTGATCTTCATGAGGCTCCTTCCGCAAGACCTGAACGGCATCGCCCCGAGCGACGCGCCCGCTTTTCACCACCCGACAAAAGACGCCCCTAAGCGGCAAGATGGAGACGCCCTGGTAATGATAAGTATGGGCAACCTCCGGCGGCTTGCCGATCTGGACGACCTCTAGAAGGGCCTGTCCCACCTGCAGGCGATCCCCTGGCTTGAGGGAGAGCAAATCAAGGCCCTCTACGGTGAGGTTCTCGGCAAAAGAACCGGGGACGGCGGCGATATGGTGAATGCGGTTTGCTTCCTCAATATCCTCTAGGCTCAATAGGCTGACCTCACGCTCGCTAAAGCCGGCATGCGAGTCACCCACCAGGCCGTAACCGGCTCGCAGTTCGCCCTCGCCGATGTCCACCTTGGGATCGCTCCGACGTTGGCTGGCACACACAGCAACGATCCGCGCCATAAGATCTCCTTCAGTGATGATGCCCAGCAGGCAGCGGCCCGCCCAGCTTCTCCAGGGCTGCTGTCAGTGCCTCATTCGCCCGTTCTAAATGCTCGGCAGCTTCCAAAATCTCCGCACGGGCTAGGCCGGCTTTCTCGGCCCAGGCACGGAATTCGGCCGCATGCTCGGTGTTGTGCTCACACCAGTGAGGTAGCAGAACCCGCAACTTCTCAAGGTCGCTTGCCATCGCTCTCCTTTGCTTCCGATGGAATCAGGTACACTCTATGCTTGAGAAAATCAATCTCCGCAATCCGACCGGGTAAGATGCGCGGCTCCTCAAAGAGCTGCTCCAGCCGCACGCCGCCCTCAACCACGACGAGATGCGCCACATCGCGCATGACTTCTCGTTGTTGGCCATCCTCAAGGATGTAAACCGTCGCCTGACACATTCAGGGCCTCCTTTTTGTCTCCCAGCCTGATCCTAGCGTATTACCGAGGTGCTCTCGCCTTTCACGAGGCGCTCAACGTCCTCCTTGTTGACCAAGGGGATGTTCTGGGGGATGGTCAGCTTGAGCGCCGACATCGCGCTCCCATAGTGCAGGCCCTCTTGCAGGCCAAAATGGATGTAGCCGTATAGGAGCCCGGCTACGAAGGCGTCCCCCGCGCCGAGGCGGTTGACGACCTGCACCACATGGCCCGGGGCGCGGTAAAAGGCCCGGCCATCGTAAGCGATGCTGCCTTCTCCACCCAAGGTCATGACCACTGCATCAAGAGAGAAATGCCGCAGGAGAGCTTGCAGGGCCTCCTCGCGCTGCGCCTGTGCTCCAAAGAGCCTGACGGCATCCTCTTCCGTCATGATCAGTAAGTTGACGAAAGGCAGGATCTCCTCCAAGGCTGCCCGCGCCTTCCCAACGGGCCACAGCAAGGCGCGGTAGTTGACATCAAAGATCACCTTGATGCCCGCCTCTCGCGCACGATGCGCCACGGCCAAAACCGTCCGGTAACAGGTTTCGCTCAAAGCAGGGGTAATGCCCGTCAGGGCGATCCACTCCGCACGGGCGATGTAATCCCAACGGAGATCCTCAAAGGTCAAGGTTGTAGCTGCGCTACCGGCTCGGTCGTAGATCGTCTTGAGGGGACGCGGGGGTGCCCCCCACTCCACGAAAAACGTCCCCACCCTGCCTTGTTCGGCCCACACTACGGCCGAAGTGTCCACGCCGAAGGAGCGCAACTCGTTCACGATCTTGCGCCCCAGGGCGTTGCACGGTAGCTTCCCAATCCATCCCGTATGGATGCCCAAACGCTCCAGCCCGATGGCGATATTGGACTCTGCCCCACCGTGAAAGGCGATGAAATGATTACAGTATTCAATCGTCTCATAGGGCGGCGGGGCGAACATCAGCATGGTCTCGCCGATACAGACGACACGTATCCTCTCCTCAGACTGCGAGGCACGAACGCCACTTGCCCGGGTGTCCTGTGTCGCCGTGTTCATCGTTCAACACCTATAAGAGGCCCAACTCTTTGAACCCAGCGATCATGGCTGCAGCCTTATCCTCTTCCACCGGCAGCACGGGCGCCTTGGGATAGCCCACATCTATCCCCCGCGCATGAAGGGCCGCATAGCAGGCAGCGTTCGTCGAGCTGGGGATGTGCAAGATCTGGCGAGCGCGGTTCACTTTGAGCTGCAAGGCAGCAGCTTCTTCATACCTTTTTGCTTGGAAAAGCTCCCACAATTGCACCATGATCTCGGGGAACGCGTTCGCCAGGCCGGCGACACACCCCTTTGCCCCGGCCATGAAGGCCGGCAGGGCGATGCCCTCCGTGCCAACGATGAAGCGAAAGTCGGGATAGTCGCTCATGCCCAACACCAGATGGGTGAACTCAATGTAGTTAAAACCGCTATCTTTGATGCCCGCCACACCTACCTCAGCCAGGCGGCGCAGCAAACTCGCCGTCACCGTGACCGCAGCAGCTTGGGGGTTGTTGTAGACGTAAACGGGCGCCTTGACCGCCTGAACTAGAGTGCGGAAAAAAGCAACGACCGTGCGCTCGTCGTGGCGATAGTAAAAGGGGGAGATGGAGGCCACATAGGGGATGCCGACACTTTCCGCGTGTTGGGCCAGTTCAACTGCCTCGGCCGTGGAGGCGGCCCCCACATGGGCCACGATGTTGATGCGCCCCTTGGCCTGGTCTACGACGATCTCGTGCACGCGCTTGCGCTCCGCCGTGGTCATCAACGGACCGGAGCCGTAAGTACCACAGATAAAGAGACCATGTGAGCCCTTCTCGATCTGGAACTCGACCAGGCGGCGCAGCCCCTCTTCATAGACCTGGCCCTGAGCAGTGAAAGGAGTGGTCAACGGCGGAATAATCCCAAAGAGCTCTTTTGCCATGATGTCCCTCGCTTTTTTTATGTTTTTATTCGCGCAATCATCCCAGGAGGGCAGCCCCCTTCACAAGTATTGGGGGCACACCCAACTATATGCATTATGCACTATGAATATAACATTCAGCCATCCACTTGTCAATCTCTTCGCCGTGTCTCCCCTCATACCAGAAGCCCTGTTCGGCGCAAGCGAGGGGTGCAAGTCAAGTTTTAGGAAGACATAAAATATGATACCCTCCAGGTTGAAAATGAGGCGTTTAGGCCAGACCTGGAGGGTATCTCATGAGCGAGCAGAACCAGAGGGCGCTGCAGCTCGAGGCTATTGTGGCCGAGGCAAAGCGGCGCGTCAAGCAATTGTGGGAATACGCGGATAGGCACGGAGGAGCAACACTGGCAGAGCTGGAGCGGCAAGCAGAACAACTGAGCCGAGGCTTGCTGGCTCCGGCGGTGGAGGCTGTTGTTGCGGAGAGGAGCTCTTGTTTCACAGAAGACACTTGCCCTAAGTGCGGAGCAAGAATGCACTATAAAGGACGGCAGAAAAGGCGGCAGGAAACACTGGCTGGGGTGGTGACATGGGAACGGGGGTACTATTATTGCCGGCATTGCCAACGTGGGCATTATCCCTTGGACGAGTTGCTCCAGATTCCAGCGGGGGAGTTTGGGCCGGGCATACAGGAAGAGGTGAGTCGGCTGGCGGCGGAGATGCCGTTCGAGCGGGCCGCCGAAACGTTCACGGCCCTGAAGGGCCTGAGTATCAGTACACGGGAAGTAGCGCGGATTGCGGAGGCCCGAGGATCGGCCCTGGGACGACAGCGGAGTCTACAAGACGAGCTGCTGCTGAAGGGGGAGCAGGAGCCGGAGGTGCAGGGGCCACCTATCGAGGGGACGCGCGGGGTGGCTCTGGACGCGGCGATGGCGCACTTCCGGGATGGCTGGCACGAGGTGAAGGTGGGCGTGGTGTTTCGGACACAGGTGGAAGCGGGGGCCGGGGAAAAGCCCGTGCGCGCGGTCGGACAGCATTACCTAACGCACATCGGTAAGATGGAGAAGTTGGGAAACGCGCTCTATGCTGAGGCCGTCCGTCAAGGGTACCAAGCGGAGCAGGAGACGATGGTGTGCTTGGGAGACGGGGCGGTTACCAACTGGGAGCAGTTCGCGGAGCATTTTGACCCCCGGGTGGAAGTGCTGGACTGGTACCACGCTACGGAGCATCTTTGGGCAGCGGGGAATGGTCTCTACGGTGAGAAAAGCGCTGAGGCCAAGTCTTGGGTTGAGGCACGCGAGGGGGAGCTGTGGGCCGGAAACGTGGCCGCAGTCATCAAGGCCCTGCAAGAGGCAGCTAACGGCGCACGCGGAGCGGCTGCCCAAGCCGAGATTCATTACTTTAGCTGCAACCAGGAACGTATGCACTACGACCAGTATCGCGCCAAGGAATACCCCATCGGCAGTGGCGTGGTGGAAAGCGCCTGCAAGCAACTGGTCACCTCGCGCCTGTGCGGGGCAGGCATGCGCTGGAGTCAGCAGGGAGCCCAAGCTATCCTCAACCTACGAGCCGCTCTCCTTAGCCATGACTGGCAGACGGCGTGGGCGTTGACGCAACCCCTGCCAAACTTGCCTAAATCCTGACTTGCTCCCGTAGCCAGGACGCGTTTTGCTTATGGGATGTTTGGTGTTATGATATGTTAGTGTCTCCGTATTCTAAGATGAGGATAGTTCCGGTGTCTTGATGCAGCGAACGGAGGTTGAGTCAATTGTTCAAGAAAAGCGATACTCCTGTTGTGGCAGGTGGAAAAATCAGCAATATCCTCGGCCCGGATACGAGTTACAAGGGCACCCTAAAATCCGACGGCAACATTCGCGTGGACGGCGTTTTCGAGGGCCTTATTGAGACGGCGGGCAACGTGGTCATTGGGCCGTCGGCCAAGGTGCTGGCTGACATCATCGCCAGCTCTGTGCAAGTATGGGGCGCAGTACGTGGTAATATCACCGCTCAAGGGCGGTTGGAGATATTGTCCACCGGGCGCGTGTGGGGAGATGTTAAGGTGAGCTCCATGCTGATCGATGAAGGGGGGATGTTCCGCGGTCAATGCCTCATGATGGCCGAGGATGTCGAGCCTCCCGCGCTCGCCGAAGAGCACAAAGAGGAGAAATCGCCCCTTGGGATTGAGGCCAAAACGGAAGGCTCAGAGGCTTTGGCCACCGCCAAGCCGGAAGAGCCCGCTGAAGGGCAGGCACATAAGGATGTTTCGACCGAGCAGCCTGAGGCGCTGGCTGCTGATGCGGGAACGTCAGAACAGCCCGCAGCGGTTATGATGCCCGCTTCCACCCCTAAATCCCGCCGCAGGTCGTCTTCTGCCGAGAAAGGCGCTTTCTAAAGCAGGCGAAGGGTATGAAGGGAGTATTTGTCCACAGAGATTCCGTCTTGCGCGACAGTCACATCGCTCCTCATAGTGCGCCTGAGACCTGGCGGCTTGCGCCGGCGACTCTGGAGGCCATGCGCTCGCTTGCCGCGACGGAGGATACGCTGGTCTTTATCCTGGGTGTCTCTTCGGCAGATTCCTCAACGCGGGCGGGTGATGGGCACGAAAACATGGGGTTGGATGTGCTGGTCAAGCAGATTGAGGCTGCCGGCGGGCGCGTTGACGCCCTGATATCCTGTGCCCACGGCGGTCAGAAGGCGTGCAAATGTTGGGGCGAGTATCCCGCTGCGCTGTGGTTGGTTGCCTCTCAATTCGGCCTGAAGCCTGACGAATGCTATGTCTTGGGTGACTCCGCACGCGACGTCACGGCAGCCTATGCTGCAGGGGCCCGCCCGATGATCATCCTCTGCGCGCGAACGATCGGCGAGATCTTGGGAGATCTTCCGGAGCATAAGGATCTACCTATCGCCCTAGACTTGACCACTGCCGTAAGGTACATCGCCGTTGAGGAGGAGATCACTCGCCAATTAGGGCACACTCGTACCCCCGCTCCGCCGATCCCCCCAGAACTTTTCTATGCCGACGCCGAGGTTTTGCCCACCATTAAAGTGACGTCGCCCCTTGCCCAAGGGCTACAATCGCGCCTACGGAGGACGCGTGCCCAGCTTAGAGATATGGTGCGGTGGCTAACCTTCTTTGTCCTTGGAGCCGTTGGTTTGAGCCTGGGTATCGCTTATATGTTGACCCACCTCTATCGGGTACAGCCCTTCCCAGATTTTGTGTATTACATTACGCTGCAGTTCATCCCCAGGCCATTGCGAGGAGCGCTCTTTATCCTTTGGGGTATAGGGGTGATTTTCCTGGCAGTGCGCAGTTTTTTCCGTTCCGCGAATATCATCCTCTGGCCCAGACGGCACAACTCATAAGGGTTCAACCTTCTGCCGGTTCCAAACCGGCAGAAGGTTCGTAAGCGGTTACAACGTTAACGCCGATGGCGCTCCTCGTAGTTCGCGCCCAGCAGTACGCTGAGCACAAAGCTCACTGCGCTGATCACCAATGCCCCAAGCAAGGCGGCAAAGAACCCCTCAACGTGGAATCCAATCCCCAACCCCTCGGCGATGAGGCTGGTCAGCCAAAGCATCAAGCCGTTGATTACCAGGGTAAACAGGCCCAAGGTCAGTAAGATCAAGGGGCAGGTAAGGGCTTTGAGGATGGGGGCGATGATGGCGTTCATCAGGCCCAAGATCAGGGCCACCCATAGATAGACGCTCCACCCCCCTTCAACCGAAATGCCGTTCACCACCTTGATGGACACATACACGGCGGCAGCATTGATGATCCAGCGAAGCAGCAATTTGCGCATGAGGTTGCTCCCTAGAGTTTGCTTTGGCAAGCATTCTACTCTAGCTGGCGCAACCGAGCCAATCCCTCGCTTACGCTCATGCGGCCTTCCTCAATAGCTTTGAGGATCTCCATACGCCTGGCGGCTGTTTGAGCCTCTTCCGCTTCGGTAGAGGGCGTGCCCTCTTTAACCTGAAAGGGCTCAGCCTCCGATGCTGCCTCATAACCTTCCAAAGGCTGCGTAGCGCGCTTTGATTCGCCCGGCTCCTTTGGAAGCGCCGACCCAGGGGGCTCGCCAGCCTCATGCTCGGTGGCCGGCTCGGGAAGGTGGCCGGCGGCGCGTACCCCGATATCGCCGCTGACGGTGTGGATATGGATTTCAGGTCCTCCGCCGTTGATCAGGATCTCCTGCTTGTCCCAGCCCCTCTGTTTGGCCTCATGGGGCAGGCCACAACAGAGCTCCCCGGATAACGACGTGCTGTACACTGTGCAGGGCTGGTCCTCGGGGATGAGCAGCTGCAAATCCCCACTGACAGAGCGCAGATCGTAATGCCCTCCCTCGGCGATGGGGGTCTCAACCGTTCCATCGCCACTGACCGTCTCAAGGACCAATCCACTGAGCTGGGAACTGTGCAAAGCTATATCGCCGGATATGGTGCGCACGCGCACTTCTCCTTGAATGGAGCAGGCCCTGATGTCGCCCGACGTGCTCTGGATAGCGATATCTCCTACAACGTCATTCAGGTATGCATCGCCGCTGACAAGGCGGAGCACGAGATCATGACCCTGCGGCACGCACACCGTCAAGTCGCCGGCCCCGTTTGGCATGGACCTGATGGTCAGTTCCCGCTCGCCCTGGATTACGGCTGCCGGTTCCTCCTCCGACTCAACGGCCACCTGAGACTTATCCCATCCTTGTACCCTCACATCTCCTGAGGTCGCCTCAATGACGATGGCGCTTTCCTCGCCGATTTCATAACTTTGTTCGCCCTTTGATGTTTTCATTTGGTCACCTTGCCTTTTGACTCAAGAGCTTATTCCACATAGATCTCCACATGTTCGCCCTCCTCCTCATCTTCAACGTCGATGATTTTCCCCGAGACGCCCTCTTTGATGGCCTGGACCATCTGTTCAACGTTCAAACCACCCATCTCGGGGGCGAACTTGGCGCCCATACGCATCCCCACGTTGACCAAGCCCAAGGGGATGTTGACGTTCACCTTATTTTTGCCCGTGTGCAGATCCGTGACACGCACCCGAAACCATCGCGGCGAGGAACCGCTACCTTCCGCTTGGCTCTTGGTGCTGGCGGCATCAATGGCCTCCAGTAGCTTAGCCCCTTCTTCGGCAGTGATCTGCCCTTTCTCGATCATCCTGAGGACTTGCATACGCTCTTCATTGGTGGTCATAAGAACCTCCTGACATCCTGTTACAGCCATCTTAGAAAGGCTGCATGAAAAGATCACCTGGCCCAACTATCACGACACTCCCCTTGAACCCTTCTTGGAGCTCAGGCCAGCTCCAGGCTCATTTGCTCCAGGACGCGCAGGGTCTCAAAGCCTAACTGGCCCAATGCCCGCAATCCCTCCGGATGGGATGCAGAGATATACGCTCGCAGGTCGTAGCGGGGCATGCCCTGTATGAGGTTGATCAGGCCCTCTACAAGGGGTGACTCCCAACGACCCCGCTGGCCTGGCAACACGTACAGCGCCAACTCATGGGGTCCCTGGAACAGATGCGCCTTGATGCTTCCGTAAGCCACGAGCTCCCCCTGCTGCTCTACGACGAGCTCAAACAATTGTTGGCCGTTGAAGGCGAGCTGAAATCCTTGCCCAAGCCTCCACCACGGGCCTCGCCGAAAGTCCCGTGATCGGAGTGGGCGCCTAAGCAGGACCTCGCGAGGCGTACTGGCTACAACGAGCTGGTACAGCCGCTGACCATCCCTAAGGCCCACCCGCCTGAGAGGGGCCTTCGTCGGCCCTAAGATGAGCGGCCAGTTGTGAGTGGCCAGGTTCAGTTCGTGCAAGGTGTCAAAGGTGACAAAGCCGCGGTGGCGATATAAGGCCAGCGCCACGTGATTATCTGCGCGCACCTGCAAGAGGATACGCTGTCCCCGATTCCGGCGCACGTGGGTAATGGCCACATCCAAGAGCTGCCCGGCGATCCCCCGCCCGCGGAATTCGGGGCTTACGGCCACGTTGCTGAGCACCCAGGTGAAAGGATGTTCGGCCTCTTGGTTCAAGCTGACGTTGCCCACGAGCCGGCCCTTCTCAATCCAGACATAGCCCGCGGAAAACGGCATGACCGGGCGCGTCGCCCAGAGCAAGGGGCCTAGAAACGCCATCTGGCGCATATCTCGCACGATGGAGCTGCCGGTAATGGCCAGCTCCTCTCTGAAAGCTTCCTCAATGAGCCCGGCTAGCGCCCCCAAGTCGCGAACGGGGTTAAAGGGGCGGATATGCCCGGGGAGAGAGCGTTTACGGAGTGCCTGAGCGATCATGGGATTCACTTGCCCTTGAGCAGCTTGATGGCCTCTTCTGAGGTGATCTGGCCACTAGCGAGTTGCTCTAGGATGGCCTTGCGCTGCTCGGTAGATAAGCCTGTCTCCTCACGCACCTCATAGCCCAGTGCGCGGATAAGCTCATTGAGGCGGTTGCGCACCGTAGGGTAGGAGATGCCCAGCTCTTCCTCGACCTTGTTGATCCTGCCCTCACAGCGTATAAAGGTTTCGGCAAAGGCGAGTTGCTCCGGCGTGAGCTGGTAAAACCGGCCCAGGCTGAAGTGCCCCTCAATGCTTGTGTCGCAATGCCGGCAATGCAGGCGCGTCACCTCAAGGATATCGTTGCAGACGGGACATCTTCCGATGACGGGATATGCCATCTTGCAAGCCTTTTGCTTGTTATATTAAAAATATCAATTCAAACCTTTATTAATATAACACATAAATTGATTTTTGTCAATAGCTACAGAATGATTTTCGACAAGGAAAATGCGCCATCGCGCCCCCAACCGACGGGAGAAGAAAAAAAACAGGGGGCACCATAGTCCGGTGCCCCCGAAGAGTGATTTCAGGTACGAAGGTTTTTATTTGTTGATCCCATTGTAGGCGCTGTAGTAATCGCCGACGGCGGTCGGTAAGTCGTTCTTAGAGGTGTAGATGCCCGCGATGGGCTGGCCATCGAGCGAGACGACGGTGACCGAACCGTTGAAGCCGTCCGGAAGGCCCGGCACGCTCGGACCGTAGATGCTCCAGGACCCGCCCGCCGGAATGGGAGCAGGGCTAGTGATCGAGAGATCGGTCATGCCGGGTTTGGAGAAGGTTGCCTGCATCCTCGTCGGCGCGGTGCCGATGTTCTGCACTTGAATGCCGCCGTTGTAGCCGCTGTAATTGCGGTCAAACTTGGGGAAGAGCACGGTCGTGGTACCCGAGCCATCAGGTATCATGCTCCAGACCACACCGTAGCCTTTGGACTGCTTGTTTTCGGTTACCACGCCCACCATGGGCTGGCTTGAGGTGACGGTCGCCGAGCCGCCGCCGGAGGCGCTGGGGAAGGCAGAGGGCAAATAGACCGCCCAGGCGGCGCCGGGCTGGATTAGCGGCGAAGTCAGATTGCCGAAGGTGCTAACGAGCTCCATCGTCGCCGCGGCGGTGCCCACGTTTTGAATGGTCAGGCCGGTGTTGTAGCCCGAGTAGTTCGCGGTGATCTTGGGTATCCACAGCTTGGTTGAGCTTTGGGTCAAGCCGTTATAGCTCTCAAATTGCGAGCGGTCCCATCTCGTGCCATCGTTGGCGTTGTTGACGACGACGGCTAAGGGCTGTGTGCCGTTGATGACGGCCGAGCCGTAAAACCCGTTGGGCAAACCGGCGTTCTCGTTCTGATAAAAGATCTTGGTGGAATATGCGGAAAGAGTCGCTGTCTCGCGGGCCGCAGCAACCTCGGCACCCGTATTGTCACGATAGGTGATGGTCACCGTGGCGCTCTCCGCCGAGGTGTTCTGTACGGCGATGTAGGAATTGCGCCCCGAGTAATTCTTGCGTAGATAAGGCGCATACACCGTCGTCGCCGGGCTCAAGACGCCGCTGGCCGCGCCGATACGCTTGGGATCAGATTCCGTTCCCGCCGCCACCTTAGAGGTGTTCAAGATGGCCGCAACGGGCTGATCGGAGCTTACTACCGCCGAACCTACGAAGTTATCAGGGAAATCCGCAATACCGGGCAAGTAGTAGACCACCGACTTGTTCCCTTCGATGGTCACCGGTCCAATCGTGTAGGCCACAGCTCCAGGCGTAGCCGAGTTCTGCGCCCAATAGAACGTGATGGTCACGGTGGCCGGGGATGAGCTTTGGTTTTGGATTTGGATGCCCGAAACCCACGTGCCCGCCGGCCCCTGGGCCACGCTCATCAGGCCGAGCACCTGCATCGCAACGAGCGCAAGCAATAGGATCAAAGCTATACGTAGTGTTCTCATTTAACTCCTTTCTAAAAGTTGCTCACCAAACGAACATTATGTACTGCGCTGCGCACAGTTTGCTATGGCTATTAAATCACTTTTGCTCCGTATTTGCAATCGCCCGTTTGGGTGATTCGCCCCTTTGGGGACGTCCTGAGGCTCCCTGAGATGTCTAAGGGCAGCGCCGGGTGACTCACCCTTTCGGGCTAGAGCGCCGCCGGCCGCCCAATGCCAGCCACGAGCCCACGAGCGCTCCCACAACCTCTGCCGCAACGAGCACCCCTCGGCTGACCAAGGCGCTCACGGTCACCCCAGCTTCTGGGAAGACGCCTTCCAAGGTATAGATAAGGACGCTCTCGCGCACGCTTAGCCCCGCGGGGACGAAGAACATCATCAAACTCACGGCCAGTGAAGAGGATGTAGAGAAAACGGCCGCGGCAAGGCCGTCTAGGGTGAGCGCGGTGGCCGTGCCCAGCAGGACGGAGAACCCCGCGCCATAGAGCACGAAAGTAAAGCACATCATCAGCAGCGCTAGCCACAGGTCCCTCTTATTGACGTTCATGTCGCTCCACGGTCGCCGCCCGCGTCGCTTCGCCCAGGTCACTCCCTTTTCCAATGCTAGGGGCAAAGCGAGGAGTGCCCCCCAGCCCAGCAGGCGTAAAGCCCATATGTAGGGTTCCAGTGCCCCTTTCAGGAAAGAGTCTAAGAAGGTTCGCTGGACCGTTGTCAGCGCCAGGACCCCTCTGGCCATCTCAGATTCTACCAACTCCACAAGGACGGCACAGGAAGCAAGCCCAAGAGGGATTCCAAGCCGCTGCGTCAGATAAGCCTTGCCGGCATATCGCCACCCGTACCCTGGCAGGTAGGCGCCTGGGATGGAGAGGAGGTGTGATTGAACACAGGCGCGCAAACCCAAGCGAACGCCCACGCCGCGCAATACCAGATGCCACACTACGCCGCCAAGCAGGACGCAAGCGAGAGTTATAGCGAAGGAAAGAATCACCGGCCAGGGACGTACCCGGATATGCGCTTCCTCTATCTGGCGAAGGCTGGAGACCAACTTGATGGCCACGTAATAGGAAGACAATCCGATGGCCACCACAGCCAACACGATTGAGCTCGCTCGCCACAGGCGACTGTGCCGCCATCGCGCGAAAAGAGTGGCTTCGGGCTGAAGATCCTCTTCCGTGCTGGTCGGGCGCAGGCCCGTAGCCGACTCCTCAGTTTCTCTCAACAGGGCCTCCTGTCATCAGCGTAATAGCCCTGGTTATGAGGGCGGCACTTCTTCAATGATGATTGTTTCCAACAACACCCCTAGGGAACGCTCATCTTTTGTGCCAAGGATCTCGCTTGGTCGCCAGGTGTTGGTCTCTAGGAGGAACTCCTTAAACACCTCGCTGGGGGTGGACTCGCCAGGTAACCGGAACCGCACCAACCATTCCTCGTCTCCCCTTGCCCATGTGTGTTCACCCAGACGCATCCCGTCCAGGCTGATCGTCATATGAGCTGCTTCTACTTCTTGCGGCCGCCAACCCCGCCCTCGCACCCTGAAGACGTACTCGCCGCCCGTCTTAAGCCGAACCTTCACCTTCGCCCGATCCGCCGTCCAGCGAAGGAGGTGCCCTCCGATATCCTCTGGCTCATAGAAGCCGCTTTCCAGCCAGGGGGCAAAACGCTCGGACATTGGTAACTCATAGCGCGTCGGCAGGGGCACGCGATAGATCAGGATCTTGCTCGGTGGGTCGTAGATATCCTGCCTTGGGCCCTCTATTGTGGCCACCAGCGGCAGGGCGAAGAGTTGCTGGTAGGCGGCTACCTCCTTAGGGTAACGTTCTGGCGTGCTCATCATGCCCGCATAGTTACTGGCTACGAGATATTCCACCCCTGCTGCCTGGTACCACTCTAGGCTGTGTTCAATAAGGCGGAATGAATAGATGGCTCCCGGCCTTTCCAGCACCGGTCCGTAGGACTCTAGACCCACCCGCGTTTCGGGTTGAAGATGTTCCTCAAGCCAGCGTTTGGCCAGTGTGCGCACATCGGGTTGCAAAAAGTAGCTATCCATACGGTAGGTCCGCACTACGGGCAGGGCCAACAGCGCGATGGTCCCAATTGAGGACACCCATCTCCCCGCCTTGAACCCCCAGCGCCCGCCTATCAAGGAGATGAGCTTATCAAAGGTCACCGCTGCTAAGAGATAGAGCACCAAGAACATCGGCACGAGAGCCAACACGGTGCGCACTTTGGCCGAGGTATCCAAGAGTAGGACGCAGACCGGCCAACTGACGAGCACCAGCGCTTCTTTACGGCGCGCACGCTCGATGAGAAAGGGTGCAGCAGCAGCCAAAAGCACCAGCAAGCCATCGTAGCTCGTGAGCTTGCCGATGTACCAAGCTAGGTTCTCCAGGTAGCCCCCGGTCACATCGGCGCCGGGATGCCCGCGCACGTAATAGTGGGCGATCTCAAAGGCAAAGCCGTCCAGAAAAGCTGGCAGGTCAAACAAGGCATAAGGCGTGATCATCAAAAAGGTCAGCACGGCTACAAGCGCTGCGAGCCCCAATCGCCAATCCAACAGCTTTCGCCGAGCGAGGAGGTGGGCCAGAAGGACGGGTAGGAACTGCAGTGCCATGGCGTTGTATTTCACCGAGGCCGCCAACCCAACCCAAAAGCCGCAGATGGCGTACATCCTCCACTCGTCTTTTCGATACAGCTGCACTGCAGCGAACACGCCCGCCCCACAAAATAGGGCCAGTATTGTATCCGGCCGGTACCAATGCGAGACGAGCACATGCACTGGCGAGATGGCTAAGAACAGTGCGGAGAAGAACGCCACCCGCTCGTTAAAGTTTTTCCTCGCCCAATAATAGAGATAGCCAACCCCTGCGAGGCCGAACAGGGCCATCCAAAGGCGTAGGCCATAATAGAGGCTTGCGATCTCGGTTGTACCCGAGCCCGTGATCAGCAGCTTGGCAGGGACCATCTGCTGCACGGAGGTGAACTTGCCCTTGGCCACCGCTGCCAAGAAGTAGACGATAGCCACCGGCAAGCTGACATACACGCGGAAAGAGGGGTACTTGAACCAATGGGGGTTGAAATCGCCCGTCTTGAGGATGTTCAGTACGATCCCCACGTGAGTGGGCTCGTCTGGATGATAGACGAAGGGCAGCCCCCAGCCTAATCCCAGGATACGTAGGACAAACGCAACCAAAAGGATTCCCGCAAGGATCAAAGACCAGATACGTTGTGGCACGATGCGCTTACTCCTTATCCGCTGGGATTTCGGTGTGCCAAGTCGCTCAGCTTCGGTGGCGCCGGCCAAGCGGGAGGGGTGAAGGTTTGTCCTCGGCTTGAGGGGTCCTTCTCACACAGGTAGAGGAAGCTGTGGGAGAGGTTGAAAGGGATGAACGGCGCAGCTAGGAGTCCTAGCCAACGCCGGGGATTCGCGCGGTACCATTCCAGATCGCCGCGAGTGCGAGGCCACTGGAAATTGAAGCGCTTGACCTGTCTCACCACGAGCCCGCCGGCCTCGATGAACGCGCGCCACTCCTGGCTGGTAGCAAATCGTTCGACGACCTGTTTGTGGTTAGGGCCATAGCCCGTACGCAAAACGTTCCAGATGATATCGGGCAGGTAAT
>Ga0078972_1011134_pt1 | contig 16314 bp, 13 predicted proteins | sample YelNatPaOPGAMG01_FD_67568 | JGI IMG/M metagenome (GOLD analysis project Ga0078972, IMG submission 67568) | Hot spring thermophilic microbial communities from Obsidian Pool, Yellowstone National Park, USA - OP-RAMG-01 (SPADES assembly) (version 2) | ecosystem: Environmental > Aquatic > Thermal...
GCGTCGGGCGCGTAGTGGCCGTGGCGCACGAAATCGATGCTGTTCTCGACAGCGGCTACGGCGTCGGCGCGGGTGAGGATGCCGGCGAACTCTTCCTCCAGATGGGCGCGCCAAAAGTCGCGCTCGGGGTCATCGGCTGCCTCGGCGCCCGACACGGCCTGCCGCAAGACGAGCATCGCCAGCGGCGTGGGCCAGTAGCGCGCGGTGCCGAGCGCGGCCAGCACGGAGGGGCTCAGGTTCGGCACGCCGCTATTGGCCAGGATGAGCTTGTCGACCCTCTCGGGGTGGCGGTGGACAAAGACGTGGGCCACCATGCCGCCGAAGGAGGTGCCCCACACCGCTGCCTGCTGCACCCCCTCGGCATCGAGGATGCCGGCCAGGCCGTCGGCCAGCTCGCTCATGGTGCGGACCGGCGCGTAGGAGGGCGCGAGGATGCGGTAGTGGCCTTCGAGCAGGGTGATCAGGACGAAGGTCGCCTCGGCCTGGCGCGAGGCGCCGGGCAGGAGGACGAGGGTGCGCTCGCCGTTGCCGCAGGCGATGTAGCGCCACCTCACTCCGCCAACGGTGACCTCCTTGTAGGGGTGGCTGGCACGGAACTCGACCAGGCGATCGACCTGGTCGCGCGGCACGCCAGCGTAGATGCGCGCAAAGGCGGCGGCGTCGGGTGGGCGCGGCGCGCGCGCACAACCGCCCACCGCCACGAGCACGGCGGCAGCCAAAAGGCAGGGGATGCGCCGGCTGATGTGTGTCGGTGGCATGGCATCCCTCCCGGCCTGCTTGCTGGGGCCGGGATAGAATCCCGGCCCTACGCGGTTGGTCCAGCCTGCTTGCTGGGGCCGGGATAGAATCCCGGCCTACGCGGTTGGTCCAGGCGAAGCCGGCCAAGGCCGGCAGGCTTGCTCCGCGCCCGCCCGGCTGGGGCCGGGATGGAATCCCGGCCCTACGGCTTGGGGCTTGGGCCGCCGCCAGGCCAGGGACCGGGCTACACGCTCCGCACCCCACCCGGTGCGGAACCGTTTGGTGGGGCACCCAGGGGCTGGGCCGGGAGCGCGCCCAGCTCAACACCCGGCTGTCACCCCTGGTGTCGTAACCATAACTCTTTATCCGACAGCATAGGATAGAATCCCGGCCTACGGCCTGCGCCGGTGGCAGGCCACCCAATGCTCGCCGCCCAGGTCGACCAGGGGCGGCTCCTCGACGTGGCACTGCTCCATCGCCTCGGGGCAGCGGGTGTGGAAGCGACAGCCCGAGGGCGGGCGCAGGGGGCTCGGCACATCGCCGGCCAGGATGATGCGCTCGCGCTTCAGGTCCGGGTCGGGGATGGGGATGGCCGAGAGCAGCGCCCGTGTGTAGGGGTGCTGCGCGTCTTGGAAGAGCGACGCGCGGTCGGTGAGCTCGACCAGCTTGCCCAGGTACATCACCGCCACCCGGTCCGAGATGTGCTCGACGACGCTCAGGTTGTGGGCCACGAACAGGTACGTCAGGTGGAACTCGCGCTGCAGCCGCCGCAGCAGGTTGAGCACCTGCGACTGGATCGAGACGTCGAGGGCGCTGACCGGCTCGTCGCACACGATGAACTTGGGCCGCAGGACGAGCGCCCGCGCGATGCCGATGCGCTGGCGCTGGCCGCCGGAGAACTCGTGGGGGTAGCGGCGGGCATGATACTCCTCCAGGCCCACCGTGCGCATGATCTCGAGCACGCGCTCGCGGCGCTCCTTCGCATCCTTCACCCCGTGCACGCGCAGGCCCTCGCCGATGGAGTCGCCGATGGGCGTGCGCGGGTCGAGCGACGAGAAGGGGTCCTGGAAGATGATCTGCATCTCGCGGCGGAAGGGCTTGAGCTCGCGCTCGCTCAGGGCCGTCAGGTCCTGGCCCTCGAAGAAGACCTGGCCCGAGGTCGGGTCGAGCAGGCGCAGCAGCATGCGGCCGACGGTGGTCTTGCCGCAGCCCGATTCGCCCACCAGGCCCAACGTTTCGCCGCGGCGGATGGTGAGTGACACCTGATCGACGGCCTTGACCCAGGCCTGCGTGCGCTGAAAGACCCCTCCCTTGACCGGGAAGTGCTTGGTGAGGCCGCGGGCCTCCACAAGGATATCCTGTTGGGCATTCACTGGTTCTGGCATCGATCCCTCACCCATACAGCCAACAGCGCACGGTGTGTTGTGGGGCCATGGGCTTGAGCTCAGGCTCCTCGCGGATGCACAGCTCCAGCCCGTGCTCTTCGCGCGCCCGGCAGCGAGGGGCGAAGCGGCAGCCCGGCGGCAGGTCGATCAGGTTGGGCACGTTGCCGGGGATCACATCGAGCTCGTCCTTCATCTGGCCGAGGACGGGGATGGAGCCGATCAGCCCCCTCGTGTACGGGTGAAGGGGCTGCTTGAAGAGGGTGCGCACATCGGCCTCCTCCACGATCTTGCCGGCGTACATCACCGCCACCCGCTGGCACATCTCGGCCACCACCCCCAGGTCGTGGGTGATGAGGATGATCGAAGTGCCCGTCTCGCGGTGCAGCTTGCGCATCAGGTCGAGGATCTGCGCCTGGATGGTGACGTCGAGCGCCGTCGTCGGCTCGTCGGCGATCAGGAGGTCGGGCTTGCAGGCCAGCGCCATAGCAATCATCACCCGCTGGGCCATGCCGCCCGAAAGCTCGTGGGGGTACGAGGAGACGCGGCGCTCCGGGTCGGGGATGCCCACCATCCTGAGCGCCTCCACGGCGTTGGCGCGGCCCACCTTGCGGCTCGCCGCCTGGTGCACTTCCCACACTTCGCCAAGCTGGAAGCCGGTGTCGAACACGGGGTTCAGGCACGAGGTCGGCTGCTGGAAGATCATCGAGATGCGGTTGCCGCGCAAGGCGGTGACCTCATCGCGCGAGAGCTTGAGGATGTCGCGGCCCTCGAAGAGGATCTCGCCCGAAATGATCTTGCCGGGGTAGCTCACCAGGCGCAGCACCGAGAGGGAGGTCACACTCTTGCCGCAGCCCGACTCGCCCACCAGCCCCAGCACCTCGCCGCGGTCGACGTGCAGGCTCACCCCGTCGACGGCCTTGACGAGGCCGTCCTTGGTGTCAAAGTAGGTGCGCAGGTCGCGGATGTCCAGCAAAGTCTCCATGGGCACTACCGATTCAGGCGCGGGTCGAGGGCATCGCGCAGGCCATCGCCCAACAGGTTAAAACCGAGCACGGTGAGCGTAACGGCAAAGCCGGGGATCAACAGCAGGTGTGGCGCGTTAAAGATGTTGTTGCGCTCCTCGCCCAGCATGATGCCCCACTCCGGCGTCGGTGGTTGCGCGCCCAGGCCCAGGAACGAGAGGGCAGCTGCCTCGACGATGGCGGTGCCGATGCCCAGCGTGCCCTGCACGATCAGCGGCGTCATGGCGTTGGGCAGGATGCGCCGGAAGAGGATGCGCACCGGCGAGACGCCCAGGGCGCGGTCGGCCGTGACATAGTCCATCTCTTTCACGGCCAACACGCTGGCACGCGCGATGCGCGCGTACCCGGGGATCGAAACGATGCTGATCGCCAGGAGGGCATTCATCAGCCCCGGCCCCAACACCGCCACGACAGCGATGGCCAGGAGCAGGTAGGGGAAGGCCAGCAGCACGTCCATGATGCGCATGATGATATTGTCGAGCCAGCCCCCCACATACCCCGACACCGCGCCCAAAAGCGTGCCTGCGACGATGGCAAAACTGACGCTGACCAGGCCAATGACCAGCGAGAAGCGCGAGCCATAGACCACGCGGCTGAAAAAGTCGCGGCTGTTGCCGTCGACGCCGAAGAGGTGCTGCGGCTGATCGGCCGGGCAACCCAGCAGGTGGATGCAGGGCGGCGCGTTGCGCTTGGCATCGGGCAGGATCTGGGTCGGATCGTGGGTGGCCAGCACCGGCGCGAAGATGGCCACCAGCACCAGGATGCCCAGCAGGATCGATCCGACCACCGCCGAGCGCTTCTCCATCAGATGGCGCAGCGCATCGAGCCACAGGTTGCCTTCTGTGCGGGCAGGAGCCCTTGCCGACAGCCTCTTCTCCATATCCATCCACGACTCCCAATGCAGCCCCAGGTGGCCTGCCTGAGCCGGGCAGGGGCCGGGTAACTCGCTCCGCGCCCACCCGGCGCCGGGCCTTGTGGGTTCCGGTTACGTGCGAAGCGTGTGGCCCGGACAGCCGCGTCGGCCAGACCAAAAACGCAGGCGCCTGGCGACTACTGCAGGCGGATGCGCGGGTCGAGGTACGCGTACGACAGATCGACGAGCAGGTTCACGCCGACAAAGATCAGGGCGACGATGACCACAAACGCCTGCACCACGGCGTAATCGCGGGCAAAGATCGAGTCCATCATAAAGGTGCCCACGCCGGGCAACCCAAACACCGTCTCGGTGAGGATGGCGCCGCCCAAGAGCGAACCCAACTGCAGGCCCACGATGGTGATGATCGGCAGCATGGCGTTGCGCAGGGCGTGGCGGAAGATGACCAGGCGCTCTTTCAGGCCCTTGGCGCGGGCGGTGCGGATATAGTCGAGCCCCACCACATCGAGCAGGCTCGAGCGGGTCATGCGGGCGATGATGGCCATGGGAATGGTGCCCACGGTGACCGCCGGCAGGATCAGGTGGCGCAACGCGTCGCCCAGCAGCTTCCAATTGCCGGTGACGAGCGAATTCACCGTCGCCATGTTCGAAACAAAGGTCACCAGGATGAGGGGCAGCCCCTTCAGGTTCTGGAGGTGGAAGGCTTCGACCAGCGGCGTGGGCGTGACGCCGGGGGTGAGCCGGCCCGAGGGCGGCAGCCAGAGGGGCGTGCCGCGCAGCACGATGGCGAAAAAGTAGGCCAGCAGCAGGCCCAGGAAGAAGACGGGCATCGATACGCCCAGGTTGGCGCCCATCATGGTCAGCACGTCGACCCACGAGTTGGCCCAATAGGCAGAGATGATGCCCAGGGTAATGCCGACGATGGTCGCCAGAACCATGGCCGCCACCGCCAGCTCCACCGTCACCGGCAGGCGCAGGAGCACAATCTCGCTCACCGGCTGCCGGGTGCGCAGTGAGGTCCCCAGGTCGCCACGCGCCAGATTGCCGAGATAGCGCACGAACTGCACGGGAATCGACTCGTTCAGGCCCATACGCTCGCGGTATTCCATGCACTGCTGTTCGGTGGCATGTTCGCCGAGGGCCACCAGGCAGGGGTCACCGGGGATGAGCCGGGTGAGGGCAAAGGTGACGAAGAGGATCCCAAAGAGGACCGGCACCAAGAGCAGCAGCCTGCGCACCAGAAAACTCAGCATTAGCGTGTCCCGTTCCGATTCTTGCCCAGGTACAAAAGAGCATCCCGCGCCTGCAGCCGGGTCAGGAGGCGAGACGTGTGCGGAAAGGGGGGCCCGGTGGGACCTGCGGCGACATGCCCCACCCCCCGGCTGCGCCAGAATGCCCGCTTTTGGTTCGCCCTTCAGCAAGCCGCCGGGCTTGCGGTCGGCTGGGTGGGCCGGCGCGTGGCCGGCCCACCCAGCGTCGCTACATCTCACTTGGGCGCGTTCAGGAACCCGGCAAAGAACCCCGCAAAGTACTCAAAGACGCCAGTATTGCCCTTGTGCATGGGGCTCTTGGCGTCCCACATGGCCACGAAGGTGGCCACCACGTCGTTGGCCGTCACCGGCGTGCCGTCGGAGAACTTGGCATTCTTGCGCAGGGTGAAGGTCCATTCCTTGAGGTCATCGGAGACCTTGTAGGACTCGGCCAGCGACGGCTGCAGCTCGGCGGTTCCCGGCTTGTACCAGTAGAGGGTGTCAAAGATGTGGTAGGCCGGCCGGAAGGTCTCGCCGTCGGTCTCGTCGTTGGGGAACATGCTGATCGGCTCGCCGTTCTGGATCCAGTTGATCTGGTCCTTGCCCGGCACCGACATGAGGTTGAACATCTCGTCGGCCAGGGGGCTGGCCTGGGCGCCCTGAACGTTGGCGCGGTAGGCGATGCCGTTGGTGCCATGGGCCAGGGGCACCATGGGCACGTGCTGCTTGATCAGCTCGTTGACCTTCACGTAGAGCTGGTCGCGCTTGGCCGGGTCGGCCACCGAGCCGGCCGCGCGGATGGCCTGCACCAGGTCGGGGTAGGGCGTGCCAAAGTTCTTCGACGCCCCGGTGAAGTGAAAGTCGACAAAGTCGGTCGCGTCGGGATAGTCAGCGCCCCAGCCCAGGAGGAACATGCCCTCCTTGCCTGCGGCCACCGACTCGAGGAAGGCGCCCGACTCCATGACGTTGATCTTGACACGGATGTTGGCCTTGGCCAGCTGCGACTGGAGCTCCTGCGCCACCTTGCCGGGCATCGGCAGGTACACGCGCACCACGTCGCGGTAGCTGAGGGTCACATCCAGCCCGTTAGGGAAGCCGGCCTCAGCAAGCAGCTTCTTGGCCCCTTCGGGGTCGTAGCTGTACCACTTGGGCTCGCTGGTGAAGCCGGGCTTCAGGTCGGGCGGCATGAACTGCTCGGCCGCGATGGAGCCCTTGGGGTAATAGTTCTTGACGATGGCCTGCCGGTCAATGGCCATCGCCACTGCCTGGCGCACCTTCTCATTGTCGAAGGGCTTGATGGTGTTGTTCATGCCCAGGTAGAGGACGTTGAGGGGCCCGCGGGTCATGAGCTTGAGGTTCGAGTCGGCCTGGATCTTGGCAAAGTCGTCGGGGCTGGGGTTGTCGATCACGTCGGCCGTGCCGGCTTGCAGCTCCACCAGACGGGCTGCTGCCTCTTTGTTCCAGCGCATGACCACGCCCTGGTTCTTGGGTTTCTCGCCCCAGTAGTAGGGGTTGGGCACCAGGGTGATGTGGTCGCCGCGCACCCACTCTTTCAGCATGTAAGGGCCGCTGCCGAGGGGCTTGCTCAGCATGTCGCCCCCGCCGCCGGTCTTTTCAAGGTAGGCAGCACTCTGGATGCTGAAGGCAGGGAAGGCCACCTTCGACAGGAAGGCCGGGTCGGGCGTGTTCAGGGTGAACTTGACGGTGTACGCATCGAGCGCCTCGATCGACTTGAACTCGCCGCCATAGTTCGGGTCGGGGGCCGTAGTGTTGTACTTGGCCTTGAACTCGGCGGCAGGGGCCGTCGTGGGGGCGCTGGTCGCAGCCGGCTTGGGGGCACTGGTCGCAGCCGGCTTGGGGGCACTGGTCGGCGGCACCGGCGTGGGGGCCGCGCATGCAGTGGCCACCATCGCCACGACGGTCAACAGCGAGACGAGCAGGAACACCTTGCGGGACATCTCTCCCTCCTCTGAGAAAAAGACTGCCTGGCTGGAAAAGCGACGCGGTGAGGTGCCTACGCTGCCACCCGCACCCCCAGATGGCCCGGAGCCACCTTTGGGAGCCGGCAGCTCCCGAACGGATTGGGCGCGTGGGCAGGGGCGGCCATCGCCCCTGCAAGCCAATGGGCGGAGACGTTCAATGGAGATGGATCTCGCTGGGCCGCAACGGCGACGTTGCTGCCACACGCTCTGAAGCGTTAGGAATTCTACCACGGAAAGCGGATTGCGTCAATCTGGCAATATGAGAGGAGTGCATCCGAGATGTGCCAGCAGGCTCTGGGCAGCGCCGGACGAGCGGGCCGGCCCCGCCCGGTGTGAAACCGCTTGGGGGGCGGGTTGGCCGGGTGGCGGCCCAGCGAGAAGCCCGGGCAATGGCGCCTCCCCGATGCACCCATATCCGCCCTCATAGACTGCCTTGGGTCGAACCGGGCCCATGGGATGGGTGAGCAGGGCTCCATTCGGGGGATGGTACGACTCGTGCTGAGGAGGGGCGCAACCACTCCGGAGGAGTTGAGCATGCAGCCGCTGATTGAGCTGCGCCAGGTCACCAAGACCTACCAGTGGGGGCCGGAAAAGCTCCAGGCTTTGAAGGGCATCGATCTGACGGTGGCCAGGGGCGAGTTCGTCGCGATCACGGGGCCATCCGGCTCGGGCAAGTCGACCCTCATGCACATCCTGGGGCTGCTCGACACCCTGACCGCCGGCACCTACCTGCTCGACGGCCAGGATGTCACCCGCATCAGCAAGGGCCGCCAGGCCGAAATCCGGAACAAGGAGATCGGCTTTGTCTTCCAGCAGTTCAACCTGCTGCCGCGGGCCACAGTGCTCGAGAACGTGCTCCTGCCCACGGTCTATACCAATGCCCCGCCGCCGCTCCAGCGGGCACGCGACGTGATCGAGATGGTCGGCCTGAGCGAGCACATCGGCCACAAGGGCAACCAGCTCTCAGGAGGGCAGATGCAGCGCGTGGCCATCGCCCGGGCGCTGGTCATGGAGCCCTCCCTGCTGCTGGCCGATGAGCCGACCGGCAACCTCGACTCGGTGACGTCGCTCGAGATCATGGAGCTTTTCCGCGTGGCCAACCGCCGGGGCACAACCGTGGTGCTGATCACCCACGAGCCCGACATCGCCCGGCTGGCCGACCGCACGGTGGAGCTGCGCGACGGCCGGATCACCGCCAAGGCACGAGGAGGGAGAAGATGAGAAAGCTGGCCAACATCGCGGCGCAGGCCGCCCAGGCACTGCTCGCCAACAAGGGCCGCGCGCTGCTCACCATCCTGGGCATTGTGATCGGCATCGCCTCGGTGATTGCCCTTCTGGGCATCGGCCAGGGCGCGTCGAACAGCATCACCGGCCGCATCGCCGCCCTCGGCAACACCATCCTCACGGTGCTGCCGGGCGGGGGCGCCGCTGCCGAATTCGAGAGCGGGGGCGCCGGCGGTCAAAGCAATCCGAGTTCCAGCGGGGGCATGCCCTTCGCGAGCACGGCCGGGTCGAGCCTGGCCGAGAAGGACCTGGCAGAGCTGCAGGCCGTGGCAAGGCATCCCTCCATACGGGCAGTGGCGGGGGTCGTCTCGGCCTCCACCATCCTCACCATCAACGGCCACGAGCAGCGCGTGCCCCTCACCGGCGTCACCCCGGCCTACTTTGCCATCTATGGCCTCACGGCGCAGCACGGCCGCCTGCTGGCCGACGAGGATGCCAAAGAGAAGCGCCTGGTGCTGGGCAGCCAGGTGGCCGCCGACCTCTATGGCAGCGAGGACCCCACCGGCCGGCAGATCAAGCTGCAGGGGCAAGACTTTACCATCGTCGGCGTCCTCGCCAAGGGCGAAGAGAGCGCCTTCCGCAACCCCAACGACCAGCTCTACATCCCCGCTGCAGTGGCCATGGAACGCCTGGGCATCAAGAACTATAGTTCGCTGGTGGTGCAGGCGGCCGGCGATGGGCAGTTGGAGCCCGCCATCGCCGAGGTGCGGACGACCCTGCTCGAGACCCACGCCATCGCCGACCCCAAGCTGGCCGATTTCAGCATCCTCTCGCCGCAGGACCTCTTGGCCGTGACGCAGCAGGTCGCCGGCACCCTGACGGCCCTCCTGACGAGCATCGCCGCCATCTCGCTGGTGGTGGGCGGCATCGGCATCATGAACATCATGCTCGTCTCGGTCACCGAGCGCACCCGCGAAATCGGCCTGCGCAAGGCCGTGGGCGCCAAGACGCGCGATATCCTCTTCCAGTTCCTGCTCGAGGCGGTCATCCTGACCCTGGCCGGCAGCGTGCTGGGCATCGCGCTGGGCGTGGGCGTGGGCCACCTGGCCGGCAGCCTGCTGGGCTTTGCGCCGGCCATCACCCCCAACGCCATCGCCCTGGCCATCGCCGTAGCCGCCGCTGTGGGCCTGATCTTTGGCATCTACCCCGCCGCCAAGGCGGCGCGCCTCAACCCCATCGATGCCCTCAGGTACGGGTAAGCGGGCGCCTGGCAGGCATCACGAGCCGGGTCTTGAGCTCCGCTCGCTCCCGGCCCAGCCTCCTGGGTGGGGTGCGGAGCGTGTAGCCCGGTCCCTGGCCTGGCGGATAGCCGGACCCTTTTCCCTCTCCCCGTGGGGGAGAGGGCAGGGTGAGGGGGATTCTGCGCCTTGGCGAGCCTTCCGAGGAGGCTGTCGCCCTATCCGTCCCTGAATAGCAGGGGGCGCGGCAGGCTGCTCCAGAGCGCCCGCCGCTAGGGAACGGCAGTCTTCTCCTCCTGTTCGGCCGCCTCCATCGCACGCTCGTCGTCGGGGGTGATCTGCTGCTCCTGGACCCCCGCCTTCTTCATGGCCGCCTGCAGCTCCTGCTCGTTCATCTGCTCCACCGGCTTGCCGGCCTGCTGCTCGACCTTCTGCACGTCCTTCTGGCTCATCTTGTGGGCCGCGCCAGCGACCGCGAACAGAACCGCACCCCCCACCAGGAGGCGGCGGCGGAACACACGGCGCGCTGTGCGGCGCATCATCCCTCGTCGCGCGAACATGGGCACACCTCCCATCGTAAGCCTGCTTTCTGACCCAGCAACCCGCGTGCCCAGCGCCCCGGGTGCCGACCCGGAGGCAGCAGCCGCGAACTGCGCACTGGGCAGCCCGTGTGCCCTGTGCCGCATCGGGCATGGGCCCCGGCCTGCCCCTACGCCAGGCTCGCCTCCAGCTCATCCACCAGCTCGCCAAAGAAGGCGATGGCCCGCTCCAGCGGCGCCGGGCTGCACATATCGACCCCGGCGCGGCGCGCCAGTTCGAGCGGCGGCAGGGTGTAGCCGGCGCGCAGCACGTCGAGCCAGCGCTCGGCGGCGGGCCGCCCCTCGGTGCGGATGGCCTCCACCACGTTGAAGCCGCAGGCCAGCCCCGCCGAGTAGCTGTAGGGGTAGAGGTCCATGTAAAAGTGCGGCTGTTGCATCCAGTACAGCCGGGCCTCGTCGTCCACGGCCATGGCGTCGCCGTAGAAGCGCGCGAACACCTCGCCCTGCACGTCGAGGATCGTGCGCGTGGTGATGGGCTGGCCGGCCTCGGCTAGGTCGTAGAGCCGCTGCTCAAAGTGCGCCTCGAGCAGGTGCGTCACCATGTTGTGGGTGAAGGTGCCCAGGAACTGCTCGACGACCAGGCGCCGCACGCGCGGGTCGGTGGTGGTGTCGAGGATCTGCCGGCCGACGAGGATCTCGTTGGCCGTGGAGGGCGCCTCGCTGAAGAAGCGTGCGCCCTGCAGGCCGCCCAAGGCCGCGCAGCCAAAGCCCGGCGTGTTGCTCACGATCTGGTTGCGCGCCGAGAGCGCCTGCTGCCCGGCATGGCCGAGCTCGTGGGCCAGGGTCAGCGCGTTGCGCAGCCGGCCCTGCCAGGTCATGCAGACAAAGGGGTGCACGCCATAGACGCCCGCGCAAAAGGCGCCCGAGCGCTTGCCCACATTGTCGGCCCGGTCGACCCAGCGCTCGCGGAACGCGGCCTGCATGATGGCGCCATACTCCTCGCCCAGCGGCCGCAGCCCGGCCAGGATCAGCTCCTGGGCCTCATCATAGCTCAGCGGCGGGTTGAAGGTGGGGTCGAGGGGCGCCTGCAGGTCGTAGAAGCGCACCGGGTCGATGCCGAGCACCCGTTGCTTCAACCTCAGCAGGCGCCGCATGTGGGGCTGCATGCCGTCGTGCACCACCGAAAGGATGGTGCGGTAGACCTCTTCGGGCACCTGCTGTGGCGCCAGGATCATCTCCACCGCCGAGCGGTAGCCGCGCAGGCGGGCCATGACCACGTTGCGCTCGATGTGCGCGGCCAGCGTGGCGGCCACGGTGTGCTTGTGGCGTTCGAGCCCGGCGCTGAGCGAGGCGAAGGCGCGCCGGCACGGCTCGGAGGAGTATCTGCCGCAAATCGCGGGCGGGGATCTTCGAGAGGAACCTCCGCAGGCAATGAAGCGACTAGAGGTTGTTGATCACCTCCTCGGCCTTGCGTATGGCTTGCGCGACCATATTGGCAAGATTCGCCGTCAAAGAGTCCTGGTAGTCGCACTGATTGCGCCACTGGCGTAGCGCGTCTAGCCTGCGAGCGACTAGCCCCATGCCACAGCTCGTGAAGTGCTGCCGGAGTTGGACGTGGTCTTGTGAGCTGTAACTCGGTTGGTACTGCAGTTTGGCAAGAGCATAGTTGCGGCCGTGGCAGAACGCGGCATAGTAGGCCCTGCTCACAGCACTACGCAGGGCGGCCTCGCAGCACGCGCCAGTTGGCTGCGTCTGGAGATACCTTGCGAGGTCGAGATAGTCTTTCCAGGCGAAACCCATAGCAGCCTACCTGGGGGGCCGGAAATCAGTCGTGAGAAGTAACCACCCTGTTTTGTCTCTCAGGGCTCCATCATAATGTGAGGCCACGCGCTCGATGCGGTCCAGGATGTCAGGGCTATACTCCTGCTGACGAACGTAGAGTGTCAGGTATTTGTCTTCGATCTCAGGATCGCTATAGACCTCGAGAGAGAACTGCGTGCCAGGATCGAATCGCTCTCGAATTCCTGCGGCAACGCTGCGCAGCAGGCCAAGTATGTCGGCGTGCTCTAGCAGATACGCGCGCACCGACGCGGGTTCCGGTACCGTGATGCCCGCAAGAGACACAAAGATCAACGCCATCTCAACTTCGAAGGGGATATCGGCACTGCGTTCGGAGTATGAGGCCTCATACAGCGTTGTGGTCGACGCCGAATAGAGTACAGCCCGACGCGGTGTATCAAGCTCAGGAATGGTCCCGTGCCACTCTCCGCCCGTAACACCGGCCCCTGTAGGCGGCACCAGACCCGGCAATCGGTAGACCACCCCGCCAGCTGCCAGGACAGTCACTTACCTCACCCCCTCGAAGATCGATCTCAGCCGGTCAGTGATACAACCCTCGAAGATCTCCTCTGCGCGCGTGTGGGCATCCTCTATCCAACGCATCGCTTCGCTGGTAGGGGTGCCCGGACGATCGAGGAAGTAGTCAAGGTCCAGGATGAACGCCCTGACCCCGGCTGTATCTGGAAGTGCGTCGGCCAATTGAATGCGGCAAGCATCAGGCCCGTCAGATAGCCTCAAGACACAACCCACTACGAAGTTCGTGACCTGTCGTGGCAACCGCTCCCCGAGGAAGGGTCGGAAATCGAAGTAGTCCTCCAGCCTCGGCTCAGGGTCGGGAACTTCGATGCGGTTGATGTATCGCAGCCCCATCCTCGTGATGGTGCCTGGGGCAGCAGTCGAGACGACAGCTTCCCACGCAGCCTTGATGGCAGGCTTGAACCGTTCCCAGCCTTCGTAAGGCTTCAATCGATTGATGGCGAGCACGCGAGGACCCACCTGAACCGAAGTCCTCCTGTCGTCCGCAAGAAAGAACATGCGCTGCTCAGTGAATATCCGTTGCTCAGTCCCCTCTTCCGAGTTCTTGACCTCTATTCTCGGAACGAGCCTCTGCTCTCTGTGAGGGAACTGCTCCTTGATCTTTTCGTAGACCAGCCCGGGGATCGTCAGATCCCATTGCGTATCATCGCCGAATCGCAGCTCGCAGACCGCCTCAAGGATGGGTGGATTCGCGTACTTCCTGCCCACAGCGCATTCCTCCCGTGGAGCCTTGAGCCTCAACCTCCGGCGTCAGAACGAACGTACCCAGTCGACAAAGGGAGCGAAGGAGCAACATCGGCCTGCAGAGCTAAATGAGACTGCGGCGAACCCAGCCCTCTGGGGCAACCCGGCAGTGGCACAGACAAGCCGAGGCCAGCCAGCACCACACCAGCGAGAGAGGTCTCTTTATGCTACCCGCGCGTGATTACAACCTATCACGACTCTGAGATCCTGTCAAGGTGCTCATACGTCGCGGGCAGGGCTTTTTCAAAGTCGGCGTTATGTGTAGCCCGGACCCTTCGCAGGCCGGCGTTCGCCACGCTGCAAGGCCCGCAGAACCTGCTCAGGGTGACAATGACCGGACTTTGAAAAAGCCCTGACGTCGCGGTAGTTCACTCCTCGGGCAACCCTGTGTGGAATGCCGTGGCGTATCGCAAGGCGTCGTGGCGCGGCCATGGCCCCCCACCCCTTCACGTTGCTCAGGGCAGGCTGTCCCCCCGAAGGGGGATGAGCTTGCTCGTCGGTGCCGCCAGGCAGCCTATTCCCCCTGCGGGGGAACGCTAGGGGGTCCGGCCCGGCAAGAACAGCCAAGCCCAGGCAGCGCGAGGAGCCCGGGACCTCGACGGCTTGCGTCTGCCCCAGGAGTGAACTGCACCGATACGTCGCAACCAGCCAAGGCGCGCCCGCCGGTTCGCGGCCGGGAGCCGCTCGGGGCGCCCTGGTGGTGACCGGGCTTCACGCTTCGCGCTACCCCCGTACGGCGGCTTGTGGGGCAGCGGGCTGGCCGGGATAGAATCCCGGCCTACGGTTCTGCGGGCCCGGCTCGCCGAGGCCTATCGCGATTTTGACGCCTGCGCGGATCACGCTATAATTACAGACCCTTCAAGCTCCTCTTTCACTCTGCCCTTTGGCAATGTTGCCGCCCGGCGGCGTAGCCTTGGGTGCCGCAGATCGAGCCCCCCGACAGCCTTTCCCGTCCGCACGATGCAGTGCACCAGGTCCGCAGCCCAGCGACTGGCTGGTGCCATCATTTTCAAGAGAAAGGGAAAGTGCCATGTCTGACTCGTATCCTTCACGTGTGCGCCGCCGGGCGGCGGGCGCCCTCGCGCTGGCGCTCGGCCTGGCCATCGTGCTGGCGGGCTGCGCCCAACCCGCGCCCGCCCCCACCGCCGCGCCGTCGGGCGCACCCCAGCCCGGCAGCACCGCCGCCGCGCAGGCCACGGCTGCCCCCACCAGCGCCCAGCCCAGCGCAGGCCAGCCCAAGCGCGGGGGCACCATGACCATCGCCTACAAGGATGACCTGGCCACCCTCGACCCGGCCATCGGTTACGACTGGACCAACTGGCCCGCCGAGAAGATGGTCTTCGACGCACTGCTCGACTATGATGACACCACCAACCTGGTGCCCAAACTGGCGGCGACAATGCCCGAGATCAGCAGCGATGCCACGGTCTACACCTTCAAGCTCCGCCAGGGGGTCAAGTTCCACAACGGCCGCGAACTCAAGGCCGATGACGTGGCCTACTCCATCACGCGCGTGCTCGACCCGGCCACCAAGAGCCCCGGCGCCGGCTTTTACACCGGCATCAAGGGCGCGCAGGAGTTCATCGACGGCAAAGCCAAGGCCGTCGAGGGCATCAAGGTGGTGGATGATTACACCATCCAGTTCACCCTGGCCCACCCCGACGTGACCTTTGCCAACAAGATGGCGCTGAACTTTGCCTTCATCGTGCCCAAGGAAGAGGTCGAGAAGCAGGGCGAGAACTTTGGCCACAATCCCGTAGGCACCGGCCCCTTCCTCTTCAAGGAGTGGACGTCGGGCCAGCAGCTCGTGTTCGAGCGCAACCCGAACTACTTCGACCCCGAGCTGCCTCGCCTCGACAAGGTCATCATCCAGGTCGGCGTTACGCCCGATGTGGCGCTGCTGCGCTTGGAAAAGGGCGAAATCGACCTCATGGGCGACCCCATCCCGCCGGCCGACTATGTGCGCATCTCGCAGGACCCGGCCTGGAAGGACCGGCTGGTGCACCAGCCCCAGGTCAGCACCATCTATATCGCGCTCAACACGCGCATGAAGCCGTTCGACAACGTCAAGGTGCGCCAGGCCATGAATATGGCCATCAACAAGGAGCGCATCATCAAGCTGCTCAACGGCCGCGGCACCGTCGCCAACCAGATCCTGCCGCCGCTCATGCCCGGCTATGACCCCAACTACAAGGGCTACGAGTACAACCCCCAGAAGGCCAAGGCCCTGCTGGCCGAGGCCGGCTATCCCGACGGCTTTTCCACCACCATCGACTGCATCGCCGTCGACCCGCAGCCCAAGCTGGTCGAATCCTTCCAGCAGGACCTGGCCCAGATCGGCGTCAAGCTCGAAATCCGCACCCTGGCGGCCAGCACGGTCATCGAAAACGGCGGCACCGAGGGCAAGTCGCCCATGATCTGGTCGGGCGGGCTGGCCTGGATCCAGGACTATCCCGACCCCGACGACTTTTACGCCCCCATCCTCGGCTGCGGCTCGGCTGTGCCGGGTGGGTGGAACTGGTCGTGGTACTGCAATCAGGAGCTCGAAAAGAAGGCGACCCAGGCCTTGGGCATGACCGATCGCCAGGCGCGCCTGCAGGTGATCCGCGAGATCTTTGCCAAGCTGATGGACGACGCCGTGTGGGTGCCCGTGTACAACGGCCAGTACGACATGGTGCACTCGACTGCGCTGCAGGGCAAACCGACCGACTATGCCCACCCGGAGCATACGATTCGCTACGAGTATCTGTGGAAGGCGCAGTAGCGGGTGTGGCGCCCGCCTGAGCGGGTGCGCCCAAGAAGCACAAGCGAATCGGCGGCCGGCTGGCAGGCGTCAGAGAGGCTAACCGCGGGCAACCGGGCCACACGCTTCGCGCCATGCCGGTACCGGGCCGTTAGGGGTTATGGGCGGGTTGGCTGGCGCCGCCCGCGGGCGGCGCCAG
>Ga0078972_1011139_pt1 | contig 16304 bp, 6 predicted proteins | sample YelNatPaOPGAMG01_FD_67568 | JGI IMG/M metagenome (GOLD analysis project Ga0078972, IMG submission 67568) | Hot spring thermophilic microbial communities from Obsidian Pool, Yellowstone National Park, USA - OP-RAMG-01 (SPADES assembly) (version 2) | ecosystem: Environmental > Aquatic > Thermal...
ATTTCTTTATCTCAAGCCACTCCTCTTCGTTTAATCTTAAGGAAGGCGTGTTCAATTCATCAATAACTTTATTAATGCATTTAGCAATTTCTTCATTGAAGATTCTTTTGAATTTACTCACAACAACGCCAGGAAAAATATCTTCTTCAGAACGAATTTCTTCAGTAAATGTATTGTATTTTTCTTGCAGGAGATCTTTTAATATTGCGGATTCCCTTGAAAATATTTCATTTATTGCTTCTTTTCTATCCTTTGTTTTCATAGTGTTTCCCTCTCAATATTAGTATATAGTTATCAAAGTAAAAGTAAAGATTCTATATATTGCAAATAAAAATTATGTAGTGTTCCCTAAATTGGGTGATTATACACTCTTTCATCTTTAATTGCACCTCTTATATTTCCAACTATATCTAAATTTAAGATTTTATCAAGAGGCAAATTGTTGCCCTCCTTATAGTGCTTTCGAGTTCTTATAGAAAAAAGTCTGTGCAAATCCTCATATAGAACAAGATGTTATACCTTAAAAAGAGGAGTCACCAAATTATGGGATTAGCACATTATTATTTACCTCTTTATTAGAAAAGAGAACCAAGTAAATAGTACTAACCATAATCCGGATTAAGTGAATGTGTTTCTAACAATCATGCTGATTTTAGTAAACCCTCAATTTTACCAACTAAATCAGTCTTTATGATAACTGCGGGCTATTAAGTTTTTTAGATGGTATTTGTAGATAAAATAAGTGGTAGTAGTTATTGAATTAAGTTAATAATCTATGAAATCGTAAAATCGTTAAATTCTGTGCTTAAATGTAAAATGTTGTAAAAGATTGATAAGGAAACTTATTAAAGGCGATTTTGTTATATAGCAGGGAATGTTTTCGGGTAATGATAAAGTCTGTTGTATAAATTTATGGTTGAGCGTTAATACAGATTTTCGATGTGTTTATGAGCCTTTCCTTCGTGATTCTCTCCTTCAACTTTTTCATCTGCCAATACCACAACTTTTACATTTTCTACCACCCCAATTTGTTTACCTTCCACTACTCCTATTACAGGAAAGTCTGAGTTCCATCTTGGAATTGATATTGGTGTTCCAGAAGGGACTCCTGTATTTTCAACAATGGACGGTACAGTATATTTAGCAGAATGGGATGATGGCTATGGGTTATGTGTTGTCATTGTTTCTCACGATGAAAGCACTGGTTACTGGTATGCAACAAGATATGCCCATTTGAGTAGTATCCTGGTTAGTAGAGGTGGTATAGTTAAAAGAGGACAAAAAATCGTACTGTCTGGAAACACAGGTCATTCAACAGGTCCACACTTGCATTATGAAGTACATGCGGCTCAATCTTTAGATGATGTTGTTAAAGGTGATTCTGCTCAGGATCCAGAAAAGTGGGGTGCAACGTATAACCACTGTCCGTAGTTCAAACCCCTCAATTTTGCCAAAGAACATAGATGAATAGAGTTGTCGAGATTTACGGCATTTTTAGGTGTTATTTGTAGGTAAAATGAGCGTTGGAAACTTACGGAAAAATATGATGATTAAGAAGCATTATAAAATCGTAAAAAAGTATGGCAAAATAGCGATATAGTGAAAAATATTACGAAAACTGAGTTTATAAGGGGGAAAAGCGTAAAAAGTGAGTATGCTAACTATTGCGTATTAGCCCGCATATACACTTGTATGTGTGGCATTTTTGCGTGAAGATGTGAAAAAATTGTGGCATCGGCTCGTGACCCCTCCTTTTCAACTTTTTCATCTTCCCATACCACAACTTTGACCTTTCTCACATTCTAATCTTACACTACTATAACTTTTGATTATTGTAATACTCAAACGTTCTCACATTCTACTATTCCAACATTCTAATTTCACAGCATTTTACAATTCTAGCATTGCAGTATTATTACAGAACAGCAATAGAGCATTACAACAATATAATGCTCCGATATTTTAATCTTATGTTATTGTAATAATATAGCATTATAAAGGGATAGCATTACACCATTGAGATAGGCTTAATAAGCCTCCTATGTGAGAGGCCTATCTTCCATAGTATGGTTCACTTAACTTATTTAACTTTTCGCTTATTCTACTGCTTCTTTTAGTTTCTTTTCCGACTTTGAAATAAAAGTTTATCTTTGCTGTAATTGAAATCTCTGAAAAACAAAGGTTTTTTAGGAAATTCTTCAAACTGCCTAAGGATCTATTAAATAGATAATTGTTTTGTCTCTATCAATCTTACTTGTTTCTGCTTATCTTTAAGATTTGGAATGAACACGACAAGGTTGTTCCCTTCGCCAGTTATCGAAGGAACTAACAAGGCTTCATATCCTTTCTTGAATGCTGCTCTACCTATTGCCCTTGTTATTTCGTATCCACCATCTTCCTCTCTTTTTACAAGATCACTCTTGGTGATTCCAAGCACACCGAGATTTTCCTCTCTCGTTAAGTTTAAGACTTTGTCTAATTTGACTTCTATTTTTCCAATGACAAATTTTCCGTCCGATAGAGGACCTTTTCGCTTTCGCTCTGCTATAGCAACAGTTTCATTTTCTCCCAGATACAACACGCCGTCTATCCCTTTGTCATTGTATCGTCCACCTGCGTTTTTGCTTCCTTCTGTTCCTAAAATATCTTTTTCATATTTCTGTAAGACAATTCTGTAAAAAAAACCATTTACTTGCGAAGGAGTTATATTATCAATGTTCGTTAAGTTCATTGTTTCCTTAATCAGGGATTCCCCATTCTAATCTGGTAAGCAAAGTCAAGATCTTCTGTAAATCGTTATCCTCTACTAGGACATCTTTGGGACTTTTGCCATTCAAAGAGTCGTTGGGAGTCGATAGCCAATGTTTGGCCTCATCTACATTTTCAAAAACCTCTTCAAGTTTAGTAATTAACTCTATAACTTGTTGAAAGTTGCGTAAACTTGACTCTGAAGGATGGGTTTTGTTTTTCTTCCAACGGTTGATTGTCCTCTGAGAAATACCAGCAAGTTTTGCTACCTTATTCTCAGGTAAACCATACTTTTTTAATAATGTCAGTTCTGATATTAATTCTCCGCTATAAATCATTCCTTTCACCTTCCTCTCGGCCATATTATACCATAATGTGGACATTTGTCAAGTTTTGGAGAGGATGGTACCTGAAACTTTCCTTAGGGTAGGCTCTTTGCCTTCTTTATTAGTATTCCTTCAAAACTCATCTCTAATTGAGTGAATTGCAGTCAGATAGGTAAAATAATACTACCTCATCCTAAAAAATTGAGTTATATAAAATTGAATCGTTGTCTCATATAAAAATCTATTAAAGAAACATTTTAATTTCAACGGCAAGAAAGAGATTAATCCTGCCTTTACCTTGTGTCTACGATGTGTTTTTTGGGCATTTTAGAGGGTATTTTTGGGCCTTCTTAGAAAAATCAGAGTTGCTGTTGCAAAAAGTTGCTCTTGACAGATAAATTTTTGTTTCTTTCTGCCTTTTAGTCTTATATTGAATTTAAAAGGCGTAAAGTTTTGCGATTTTATGAAGTTGGGATATGAGGGGGTAAAGAGGGAGTTGTTGGGTGAATATCCCCGCCACATTATCTCAATATGCGGATAAAAATACGCAAGTATTCATGCTGAAAATACCCTAATATGACGACAAAAATACCCTAATGGGGGACAAAAATATAATTTTAGTCTCTAACAGATGTTTTTGCCTCTTAGTCTTGTTGAATTCTAAAAATACATTTTGTAAAGTTCTGATATTTTATGAAGTTGAGATGTGAGAGAATAAAGAAGTGGTTGTTGGCTATTTCTATTCTCATTCATCTCTATTTTGCATAAAAACGCTTAAATTTCAACGGGAAATGAGTGAAAAGTATAATTCATCAATCAATCCAATTTTGCAATTTTAGGGGGCATTTCTATGCAAAATTTGGGTATGTTTATAACTAAAATCTAAGAAGTAAGGTAAGTAGTCTTTCTCAAAAGTTACTATGCAAAATGTTGAAATGTCCCTTTGTAGATGTATAGTTAAGGCACAATTTTGAACTTTGGCATGGTCATGAAGTATAAATTGAATATATTGAATTTTTCAAAAAGTGATAAAATTTCAAAAACGGGAGAAAATAAATTGAAGGGGGAAACTATGCAAAACAAAAAGATTAAAGACATAAGAGTGGTTTTTATCTTTGCCCTCTTGTTCCTTTTTATCTTTACTCCCATCACTCCTGCTATCTCTGTATTAAAGGCTGAAGAGATGAAATTCTATTCACCACCTGTATCTTCAGAAAATAGGCCTATGGAAAATCCAATTGAATTAGAGTCAAAAAGAACGCTCTTTTCCAAGACCACCCTCAATCCCGACGGTACATACAGATTAGAGACATATCCATACCCGATAAACTGCTTTGATGAGAAAGGCAATCTTGTCCCCATTGAAAATGACCTTATAGAAGGAATTAGCAAAGGAAAAAACCCTATTTTAAAGAACAAAAGAGGTATTTTTAATCTACAGATTCCCTTTACACTTCTCGATAACTATATTACTTTGAGTTTTCTTGATTCAGAAATTTCTGTTGCTTTTCTTCAAGACAATCCAGGGAAGATAAAAAAGAGTTTTGATATCGCAATGTTTACTAATCCACCAGAAGTTTCAAAAAATGTGTGTGAATTTAAATCAAAAGAAACCAATGCTTCTATAAGATATGAGGTAAAAAACTGGGGAATTAAAGAAAGTCTCGTTCTTGAGTCTCCCCCTCTGGAAGATTCCATTACCTTTCTCATAAAAGCAAAAGGCATTTCAAAGGCAGAGGTTCTTCAGAACACGGCTATCTTTAAAGATGAGCACTCGAGGGCTATTTACTTCCTTCCCGCACCTTTTGCTATTGATGCAAATAACCAAATCAAAGACTTTAAATTTACCTTCAGTGATTTAGGGAAAGGTATGTATACTTATACAATTTTGTTTGATACAGACTGGCTTAAAGATGTGCATACCAAATATCCTGTTACAATTGACCCTACGGTAAGCGTATATGCTGAAAGTTGCATTTATACAAATGGAAGTAATTACGGCCAGGGTTTAAAGGTCGGGGATGGTTACTCGACATACCTCAAATATAACTTGCCAGACATACCAAAACTCTCGATTGTTACTTTTGCTGGTGTAGAAGTTACGCCAGAAAATCCCTTTATATGTGACTGCGACTCTCCAGAGGAATGTGAGCATAACAGAATTTCCTACACAATTACTGCAAAAAGAATTACTTCTCAATGGACTGCAGACAACATAACAAACAAAGTATACCCTTCAATTGATGATGAAATTATCGGCACAGTGAGTGGAGAAATCCACTGTCCTGGTTCTATGGCCTACGAATCTCCAGTTTACCTTGACATAAAAAATGTTGTTTCATACTGGCTAACTCATCCTGATAATAACTTTGGTCTATTTCTTGAAGGCCAAGGAGGTCCTATTTATGGAGATATGCCACCTCTTGTCATTGTCTACAATATGGAACTTGGCATATCTAAACTCTATGCAAACCCATCAAAAAAGCTCACTGACAGGGTAACACTTTATACTTCAATCCGTAGTGGAAATTTAGCCATCAGCACACTTGACTTTGCAATACCAGGGAAAGATGGACTTACCGCACTCCTTACAAAGACATACAACAGCCAGTCAGATGCAATAACTCCTTTTGGATACGGGTGGACATCAAATATATTGCAATCAATTTCTCTATCAGATGTATATGGTTCATACATCACATACAAAGGAGCAGATGGTTCAGTTATTGGTTTTGTAAGGAATGTATTGGATCTGGGTTATTCACAAGATGGCCCAATAATTGGATATTTTGCTTCTCCTGGGAGTCACCTCAAGTGCAAGGCATATTATAGTAACGGCACAGTTTATCAGTACACCGTCTCTACACTCGATGGGGTTACTGCCGTATTTTCTAGGAATCCTCCTTATAGCCTGCAAAAACTCTATACAAGAGATGGAGGAGAAATAGATTTTTATTATGCATACAACGGCTCTTCCTGGCAATTAAGTTCGGTATCCAATAAAGTAGGTTCTATGACAATTCATTACAACCAATCAGGCTTTATAGATAGCATTACCCTTACAGGAAACGCTGCCTATCCTTCTCAAACGAGAACATTCCACTATGTTTATGATTCAAACGGTAACCTCATAAGTGAAACAGATCCCCTCGGGAATACTACCCGCTATTCTTACGATTCAAACCACAACCTCATATCCATTACAGACCCATTGGGACACACAACATACATTTCCTACTCTTCAAGAGATACTATAGACACAATTACTTTTGCAAATGGTGCAAGGGAGACATTCACACCCATTTCTCCAATTGATGCAACAATTTCTGGTCCTGATTCCCTATCAGCGGGACAGAGTGGTTCCTTCACTGTTTCAGTTACAGGAGGAGTCCCTCCTTACACCTATATATGGAGTACTTCTGGATTACAATCCCAAAATGGAAACAGTGCAACTTACAACTGGACAGATAGTGGTACATACTTTGTGACAGCCATAGTAAAAGGTAGCAATGGTGAAGGAGTTAAGGTTCAGAAAACCGTAGTAGTGGAAAGTAGCTCTCCATATCCTCGAGACCCTCCAGAATTTGATTCTACAGGAAACCATTCCTTCAAACTTCTCTCTACAAGCGCGAGGTCAGCGCTTGACCAATTTACATATATTGCAAGTTTAAGGGACGAAAGCAACAATAATTGGACGTATACCTTTGATAGTTTCGCAAACCTCCTCTCAAAGAGAGATCCCCTTGGAAATATTACCTCTTTTACATACGACCCAAAGACATACAACATACTTTCCATTACAGACCCACTTGGAAACACCACAACATACACATATGATGAAGGCTACGAGACATACAATGGTGTAAATTACGACAAAAGCGGGAACCTCTTAACTGAAACAGACCCTCTTGGAAACACGACAAGATACACCTATTCTTTAGGGAGAATTAAGACGAAAACAACTCCTCTTGGCTTTACAACCACTTATAACTACACAGACAACCCACAAAACGGTCCAAGCAATAACCCAACTTCTATAATAGATCCTCTTGGAAGGACAACGACATTTACATACGACCCAGGTCACCGACTCATAAGCAAGACTGAGCCCTTTAACGGTTCTCAAACAAAAACAACACAGTACACTTATGATAACTACGACTTTATCACTTCAGAAACAGACCCGGAAGGAAATGTAACAAGATATACGCACGATGCTTTAGGCAATCTTATAGCAGTAACTGATCCTCTTAATAATACAACCACTTACGAATACGACCTTGTAGGAAGGATTGTGAAAGTTACAGATCCTGAAGGAAAGTCTACTACATACACATACGATGGAAATGGGAATAAGACATCTGAAACAGACTCAATGGGACATACAACTCACTACGAATACGATTCAATGAACAGGCTCATAAGAGTTATTGATCCATTGGGGAATGTGACAACATACACATACGATGCAAAAGGAAACCTCATCTCAAGGAGAGACCCACTTGGAAACATCATCACTCTCCAGTACGATGCAAGGGATCTACTCATTCAGTATGTAGACGAAAAAGGAAAGGTAACAAACTACACATACGACAGGGCAGGTCATCTTATTTCTGTCTCGGATAATCTTGGAACACTCCGCACATATACATACGATGCAAATGGAAGAGTAACTTCAAAGACAGAGAATGGAAAGACAACATCTTTTACATACGATGCAGATGGAAGACTTACTTCAAAATTAGACCCAAACGGTAAACGCATTAACTACACATACAACGGAGTTAACCTCCCTACAAACGCATCCTACCCAGATGGAACTTCGGTGAATGTGTCTTATGAATTAGACAACCTTCCTGTAACTCTCTCTTCTCCTTCAGGTAATCTCTCATTCACATACAATAAGGTTGGTCTTCCCATTACTTCGACCGATGTATTCTCTCTTACTTCTTCCTATACATACGATGGAAGTAAAAGGATGACCTCAAGGCAAAATACAGTAGGAGTAACTTCCTTCTTCTACAATAGAAGAAGTGATCTTGTATCAATGAGAGACCCTCAAAACGATACAACCTACTTTACCTATGATGATGCAAGACACCTCACAAAGATTTCCTATCCAAATCCACTCCACACTGACTATACATACGATAACGCTGGAAGAGTTACAGGCATTACCCTCTCCAACACAATGAACATTCCTTCTCTTTCCCTTTCTTATACATACAATGCAAGAAATCAAATTACAGCAATGCAGTTAGATGGAAGGACTACTTCATATACCTACAACCCCGATGGAAGCCTTTCATCTGTTACCTATCCTGATAACACAACAGAATCTTATCAATACGATTCAAGAGGAAATATCCTTAAGGTAACAAACAAGGAGGGGACAAAGACATTCACATACAACAGTGAAAACCAGATTACTACTCTTTCTACTCCCTCATATACAGTATCATTCACATACGACAATAATGGTAATCTCATTTCTCAAACAACTCCTCAAGGGAGTATTACCTACTCATACAATTTTGATAACAGATTAAAACAGGTTACTCTCCAAGATGGAACAGTCATAAAATACTCATACGATGCACAGGGAAGACTTGTATCAAAAGATAAGAATGGCATAAAGAGAAACTTCCACTACGATGTAACAGGCCTATACAGAATCGATGGGGATATTAACATCTCCTTCATTACCACTGCAACAGGCACACCTATTGCAATGCTATATAACGGCAACAAATACTTCTTCCACTTTAACTCACATGGTGATACGGTAGCACTCTCAGATTCAAACGGAGTCATTGTTGCAAAATATACCTATTCACCTTATGGAACGCTTCTTTCTGAGTACAATCCAAATAACATTCCCGATCCACTTCTCTATGTTGGCGAATACGGTGTTATTTACGACAGCGATACAAACCTCTACCTTATGGGTGCAAGATGGTATTCACCAACCCTTATGAGATTCCTCACAAAAGACCCTTATCCTGAAAATATACAGGAACCTATTACCTTCAATGCCTACCAGTACTGTGAAAATGACCCTGTGAACAAGATAGACCCAACAGGGATGGCGGCAATTACACAACATAGCTACATACCTCCTGATGTACTTGAGGAAATAAAAGAGAAAAGCGGGATTAAAGACCTTACTGAAGAAGATGTTGTTTTTGCTCTCTGGTACTATGGCAAAGAGGATGGTAAACTTCACCTTGTTGGTTTTAAACTAACAGATAAGTATGGAGGAAAAGAGATGTGGTTTAATAAAGCAGGAGAGGCTACAAAGAATCAAGGAGATATAGCCAACAATATTAGGGATGCTCTTCAATCTGAATCAGGTCTTCACGCCTATGTGAAGGAGGGGTATGCAGTAAGGTTACAATGGTACAAGAATTTTCTTGGAAGAAAAACATTCATCTTCAAACTCTACCACATCCTCCCCGAAACTACCTTTAACTGGTTTAGAATAGTTCATAAGGCAGAGATTGATAAGTATGTATTCAAGGAGACTTCCAAAGATTACGCTGTTACCCACTACACAGGTGTCTATCTAGAGTTTCCATAAGGGTGGTTGTCTATGTGAATCGTTGCCTTACATAAAATCTTTTCAAAAAACACTCTACAATCAACGGAAAATACCTCAAAGGTATAAATATACTATCCACACCTCTACCTCGTGTCTACAACGCGTTTCTGTGCATTACAGACCAAGTATCAGACCGATAAGATATCCCACACAAACTGTATGAAAACTTTAATATATGTTCAAAATTTGTTATTTTTCAAAAAAGTACTAAAATTTTAGAGGGATTAAAATTCTTGATACGGGAGTTAATAAACAAAGAAATGGCTAAAACTTTTGAAAGGGGGCATTTTGATGAAAAAGTCAATTGCAGTTTTGTTGATCGTCTTAATGCTCTTTTCTTTAATTTCAGGAGCGTTAAGGGAAAATGTTGTGAAGGCAAATAGTCAACCAATCTGGCCTATGTTTCGCTACAACACACAGCACACAGGGCAATGTCCATATGATACATCAAATAACAACGGCACACTCAAATGGCGATATCAAACAGGTGGTGTAATTTACTGTTCTTCTCCTGCCATTGCCTCTGATGGAACAATCTATGTAGGGTCATATGACAACTACCTCTATGCAATTAATCCAAATGGGACGCTTAAATGGAGGTATCAAACAGGTAGCTCGATTTCCTCTCCTATTACCATTGCCTCTGATGGAACAATCTATGTAGGGTCAAATGACGGTTGTCTCTATGCAATTAATCCAAATGGGACGCTTAAATGGAAGTTTCAAACAGGTTACCTAATTTATTCTTCTCCTGCCATTGCCTCTGATGGAACAATCTATGTAGGGTCAAATGACAACTACCTCTATGCAATTAATCCAGATGGGACGCTTAAATGGCGGCATCAAACAAGTTACTGGATTGAATCTTCTCCTGCCATTGCCTCTGATGGAACAATCTATGTAGGGTCAAAGGACTTCTACCTCTATGCAATTAATCCAGATGGCACACTCAAGTGGCGGTATCAGACTGGTGATGTAATTTCCTCTTCTCCTGCCATTGCCTCTGATGGAACAATCTATGTAGGGTCATGGGACCACTACCTCTATGCAATTAATCCAGATGGCACACTCAAGTGGCGGTATCAGACTGGTGATAGAATTTTATCTTCTCCAGCCATTGCCTCTGATGGAACAATCTATGTAGGGTCAGGTGACCACTACCTCTATGCAATTAATCCAGATGGCACACTTAAGTGGCGATATCAAGCAGGTGACCGGATTGACTCTTCTCCTGCCATTGCCCCTAACGGAACAATCTATGTAGGGTCACTGGACCACTATCTCTATGCAATTGGGGGCGGTGGTGTTTCTACCGACTTCTCAATTTCAGTTACTCCATCCTCTCAATCGGTAACCCAGGGTAGTTCAACAACATATGCAGTAACTGTTACATCACTCAATGGATTTAATAATCCAGTTTCTTTATCAATATCATCTACCTTGCCATCTGGTGTAACATACTCATTCTCCCCAAATCAAGTAACTCCTACAAATTCTTCAACACTAATAATCTCTACTTCAACCTCAACACCAGCAAATAGTTACACAATTACAATTATGGCATCAGGTGGAGGCATAACGCATACAGCACAGGTTACATTGAATGTTACCTCTATATCTGTTTCCTTCACTCCTCTCTACCCTTCTTCTAATACTGATATATCCCATGTTATGCAGGGCGGAACATTTATAAGATACTACAAGGTAGTTGATGCAAATGGCATTCCTATCTCAAATGCAGTAGTAACATATAAGGATGCAAACTCAAATAATCTTTTAAACTGTGTAACTAATAATGACGGAATGGCAAGACTTCTATTTCATACTGATGGTCTATCAACAGGTTCATACAGCCTCTCGCCTGTAGTAAGTGTTAAGAAAGATACCATTACCTATACTATTACTTCAAGCCCCAGTTTTACATTTGATGTTGACCCTCTTTCCTATACCACAAACTGGACAGTAGGCAATGAGGCTATGGGTAAGATAGGAGCAGGTGCTGCAATAAGTGCTTTTGTTAAAGGTGGAACTTCTGGTGGTGTAACAATTAGTTACAACAAAAGTGATGAGAAAAAGAACTATTTAGATTCTCTTAACATCAATAGAGATAATAGCATCTCTTTGGGAGGAGGTGTAAGCGCAGAAGCAGGTTTAGGAGGAATAAAAGTTCCATTAGTTGAAGCTGAAGCCAAGCTGGGTGAAGCAGAAGCAGAACTTCTTTTAAAAGGTTTTCATGAATTTGATGCCTACTTTAATTCACCATCCAATGCAAGTGATACCGAAAAGCTCACTCAATCTGCATTTCTCATAGGAGGAGCAGTTAATGCTCTCTCTTCTGGTAATCCTACAGTTGTTTCGATTTTAGATCTACTTGAATCAATGATAGGCAGTGGATATATTGATAAAGTATCTGGTGGAACTGGTGTCCATCTTGAAGGGAAAGGAGACATTGGAAAGTTCTCCTTGAGAGTTGCAGGTATCGGAGGCGGGGTCGATTTGCTTGATTTTGATGCTTCACATGATCTTGCAGGTCTTGTAACGTTTTATCCATTAGATAATAAAATAGGTTTTTCAACTAAAATATCTTTCTCTGGTTCAGTAGAGCTGGATAACATTTCTGCAAGCCTTGGATCTGAAGACACCAATTTAGAGAAGGACATTCAATCTCTTGGTGTCAGTGCAATTAATGAGATACAGATTGAGTATATTTTTGATACTCAAACAAGAGAGTTTGATAGTTGCACTATAACGCTTGTTTCTGGAGATGAATCAAAAAAGGGTATTGAGTTCATAATTACAAAAGATAAGGTTCAGCAGTTCATAGGGGAAATAACAGAAATTACAAACATAGCAAACTTTCTGAATTCAAATGGTGGGATTAGCATTTCTCCGGGTGAGGCAGGAGATCTTCTTTCCTCGATACTTGAAAGAGTTGGCGAAACATCAATCCCATACAGGGAAATAGTGTTTGTGGATAATGAACCTACTACTGTCAATGTTGGTTTTAGCATTGATGCTTTTGGAAACAAAATTGAACTTGGAATTACCCCAACTTTTGGTCAGTATAATACATATGTAATTGAAGAAGGCTTAGCAAACCAAGAATACGGTTTACTACCCCTTGCTCAATATTCTGATACATCTCTTCCTCTGCATGATCCGGTTGCAGATCTACCTTCTCTTATCTCAGAGATGTTTTCACCAATATGGGATGCAATAAAAGGTGTATGGAATTCGATAACACAATCTTTGAGTAATGCATACGATACAGTTGTTAATATAGCAGCAAAGGTACAGAATACAATTTTGGGAGCGCTCAATCTCGTAGTAAAAGCGGGGACGAGTATTATTACTCCTCAAAGTCAAACATCTAATGCATCTACATATACACAAGGTTCAGAACAGGCTATAACTGTCTTAGCAGGCGTCCCACAACAACCTTCTACTTCATCCTCCTCATCGATATTACCAGCAAACATACAAGCAATGGCTACTAACGAATACTCATTTGTAGTTGGTGGTATATACACAGTTCAACCAGAAGATGGGACTCTCTCACAACCTGCAGACCTCTCCTTGAGTTATACAAGCGATGCTATTATGGGAAGAGATGAATCAAAATTCAAGTTATACTGGTTTAATAAGAGTGATAATGCATGGGAAGTATTACCAAGCACATTTAATCCTAATGCAAAAACCTTTACAGCAAGCATCACTAACCTTGGACAGTTTGCAATAGGATATGATGTTACTCCTCCACAGTACAGTTTACTTTATGTTGGACAAACTAATTCATATTATGTTTACAAGACAAACAACCCGGACATAAAGATAAAGATAGATGATAGTGGCTCTGGTGTCTTACCTTCTTCAATTCAAGTTAAAATTGACAATGCAGTAACAAACCATACCTACAACTCATTTGAAGGAGTGGTTGATGTAAACTACGGTAGCACACTACAACAAGGAGTTCATGCCCTCTCTATCTCATCTACAGATACATCAGGAAACTCTTCTTCAACAACATTTAACATAAAGATTGAGATTCTACCAGGTAAACCCACTCTTTCTCTCAAAACTGTTACGCAAAGCTCAATCTCATTATCATGGACTGCCTCTACTCCTGGAACTTATCCCCTTGATCACTATGAACTCTACAGAGCAATACCTGGTAAAGGCATTGATTTCACACTATTAGCTACCTTGAATTTGAATACCCTTTCATATACCGATAACAATATCCAGTATCCAAACGAATACATCTACTACATTGTGAAGGCCTATGATACCAATGGTAATTCTGTAGTATCAGCACCTCTTGTAGTTCAACCAGTTTCTCCTCCAACTGCTCCTTCAAATCTTCAGGCAACAACTTCTACTTCCTCTATTACTCTTTCCTGGACTGCATCTACTCAAGGCACATACCCAATTGCAGGTTATGCAATCTACAGAGGGACTTCACAAGGAAATGAATCTCCATCTCCAATTGCAACAGTAGGTTCAAATACAACAACATATACTGATACAGATGTAATTTCAGGGATAACCTATTACTACTATGTGAAGGCATTTGATAACCAGAATCCTCCTAATTACTCACAGGCTTCAAATGAAGTAAGCGCTAATACAAAGCCAGCCTTATTCACCGGTGTTAATTCAATAACTTTAACGCAATACCCCGGACCTCTTACATCCACAAATTCATCAGCTGTTCTAATAATCTTAGGAGATAATGATACTACCCCGAGCGGCGCTATTGTTGGAATTGCATCGAAATATGGGAACGGAAGAGTTATTGCTTTAGGACATGATGGATTTCTTGAGGACAGCAATATTATAATACTGGATAATGAAAAATTCACGACCAATGCAATCACTTGGCTGGATAAAAATGTCAAAAAGAAAACTTTAATCTCAGTTGGGCATAGTGAATGGTTGAATTCTAGTAACACTGCCATATTGAGCAGTTTACTTACGAACATGGGATTTTCTGTTAATTACTATTCAGGTACATTTAGCAGTTCTACGCTTAATGACGTTGGACTCGTAATCATAGGTGCAGCTTGGAGTGATTTTACAAACAATGAGATAGAAAATCTTAAAAATTATGTGCAAAATGGTAACGGGCTTTTCCTTCTTGGCGTTGGATGGAGTTGGGTTCCATACCACCCAGGAACAACCATTGACGATTATCCAATGAATAAGTTGGGGAGAGAATTTGGAATAAAATGGATTGAAGGCACCGTTTCAGATCCTACTGACATGTATCTAGGTACAATTCCTATTTTCCATATTTTTCAAGAACCTCAGTTTGAGATTACTTCATTCGCCCTTTATATTCCTTCAGGCTGGTCTCTTGTCTCTGTGCCATTTGATACAGATGCATCACTACTTTCCTGCCAGTATATCCTTTACTGGGATGGTACTATGTGGCGAAATGCAACAACACTTCACCCGGGTATTGGTTATCTTGTCCTTAATAGTTCTACCTCAAAGGGTGTAACTATTACAGGAACTCCACCTTCTTCTCCGTTCACTGAACCTTCAACCGGTTCATGGCAACTCATAGGCAATCCATTTACCTCTCCTGCAACACTTTCTTCGACATCAACAATACAGTTTATCCTCTACTGGGATGGTACTATGTGGCAATCTGCTAATGTAAATAATCTCCAGCCTGGTGTAGGTTATCTTGTCCTCACATCTTCTCCTGGAACTTTCACATTTACGGCAAAACCTTAAGCAAAAGGTTATAATAAAGGTAGAAAGGGCAGGATTAATCCTGCCCTATTTATTTTGTTTCAAAAAACGCTCTACAATCAACGAAAAATGCCTCAAAGAAATAATACTATCCCGACCTCTACCTCGTGTCCTGTAGGCGTTTTTGTGCATAACAGATGATATTTTTATCCAGTATCATATTCCCTTCTTGGTCAATGAGACATCCACTACAAACTGTACAAAAACTCCAAACTATTGCTTTTTTAAAAGTACTACAATCTTTTTGGAGAGGTGAAAAACCACTTAGTTGAGGTATAAGCTTGAAAATGAGATTAATGTAGGAATTTAAAAAACTCTCTGAAAATTGTGGGAAATTTTTCCGGGTTCTTGTATCTATGTTTATGAGAGAGCAAGAATCTCAGGAAGGAGATGGTAAAAATCGGATTAGAAAAGGGGCGATAGATTAAATAAAAGAACGAAAAGGGTATAACGAGAAGTAAGTTGTTTTGAGAAAATGGGAAACAAAATAAAAACAGTGGTAGGTTATACAATCTTTTCTGTTGCGTACCCCCTCGGATGCCTCCTAAGTGCCATCATCCACATTTGGACCATCGTGATCGCCTTTGCAGCCGAAGGCCTGATCGGGGCTTTGATCACCTTTACCCTTCCTGGGATCGCGGAATTATTCTGGTTCTTTACTGTGTGGAGCACTCTTGGAACTATCGTGAACTTCTACTGCCTCGCCATCCTTGGATATCTAGTATGTATTGGGCTGATCTGGATCGCTACCAAAATGATAGACCCCTACATTTGAAAATAACAAACTCAACTTTTTATCCTTAAAGGATTACTTTCAATCCGTCCTCATTCTCAACCGAGTAAATAAAAGTCCCGTCCGTCTCAAGGCC
>Ga0078972_1011140_pt1 | contig 16303 bp, 14 predicted proteins | sample YelNatPaOPGAMG01_FD_67568 | JGI IMG/M metagenome (GOLD analysis project Ga0078972, IMG submission 67568) | Hot spring thermophilic microbial communities from Obsidian Pool, Yellowstone National Park, USA - OP-RAMG-01 (SPADES assembly) (version 2) | ecosystem: Environmental > Aquatic > Thermal...
TTGGGATTTTTCTTGACTGGACTTCTTCAATCAAGTTTATTGAATAAAGATTTGAAATAAAAAAAATCAATATGAAAAATAACTTCTTCATCAACTCATCCTTTCAATTTTCTCTTTTTTTTATTTTTTTCTTCCTTTTTTCCCTCTCCCATTTATTTACTTTACCTTATTTTCCCTCTCCCCTTTGTCGCCACGGCGACCTGCAGTAGGCATTGTGGGAGAGGGATAGGGTGAGGGGGAATTTATTTTCTTTCACCCTCACCTTTTATCCTCTCCCATCCAGGGAGAGGAAAATAAGAAAAAGAAAATAGTGGAGGCGGCTCGTTCGCCCCCGCGTCCGTCGCTTCGCTCCCGGGACAGGGGGATTTCCCCCTTTCCCGACGATACCCCCACTTTTATACATAAAGGGGAAAATTCTTTTCCCCTTGAACCCCTTTTCTGTCCGCTGGTTTTACTTGTTGCCTCAGTTCTCATTTATGCCTTCGTTTTTCTATTAAAGTGGAGGCGGCGGGTACTGCCCCCGCGTCCAGAGAGAATCAGAATAGTGTATCTACCTGCATAGAGAGATGTTTATTCTTTGGATAAAATGGCACATCTCTCAAGCCATTTTATCCGCATCCTTTTTCATACTTCTTTTGCAGGAAAAGGATAACCTGCAAAAGAAGGCCTCTTTACCCGACCCATTTTACAGAGTCAGAGGCAAACTCTGTAAATGGGTGACTGCATTTTTATGCAGCCAAAACATTTGCTGTTTCGGCAGTTATTTTTTGTCAGGTTTTTACAAGTCCCTGACAAACTTGGCAGGCAACACTATCCCTCTTTCTCTCTGTCGAAACCTATTTCGCCCCCATTTCTTTCATCTTCCTCTGTATCTGCCTTTCTATCTCCCTTTCCTTCAATTCCTTCCTTTTGTCAAAGAGCTTTTTACCCTTTACAAGGCCAAGTTCAATTTTTGCAAGTCCCTTATTATTAAAATAAACTGAAAGTGGCACCATTGTCAAGTGTTTTTCAGAAACCTTTCTCTCAAGATGTCTTATCTCATTTTTCTTCAACAATAATTTTCTTTTTCTTAATGGGTCCAGTTTTATACAGGAATTTGGATATGGAGCAATATAAAAATTATGAAGGAATATTTCTCCATTCTCAACTTTTGCATAAGAATCTTTAAAAGAAACCTTCCCTTCCCTTATTGATTTAACCTCACTACCCTTTAAAACAATTCCACTCTCAATTCTCTCTAATATTTCATAATCATGATATGCCTTTTTGTTTTCAATTTTCATTTTAATCCTTCATCAGATAAATTAAAACAAAAATAAGAGTTATTGAAGAAACAAAAATTCCAGAATAAAAATACTTGAAAACAAAAAGAATAACAGATGAAATAAAAAGTGAAGAAATAATCAATGATAGAGAAATTTTTGTTCCTGCCTTTTTTATATTTGAATTTAAAATTTTAATTCTTTCCTCAAGTAATTTTTCTTTCACTTTTTGATTTTTCACTGATTCAATAAAAATTTCAAAAATTTCCGGTATCTCTTTTAAAAAATAATGAGTCCTGTCAAATAAATTCTTAAATTCTTTTAAAAAATGTGAAAATTTTATTCTCTTTTCCATAAAATTAATATAAAAAAACTCAATTGCTTCCATAAGTTTAAATTCAGGGTCTATAAAATAACATAACCCTTCAAGAGTTATAATTGCCTTTCCCATCAAAGTAAAACTTACAGGTATTTTTACCCTATATTTCCTCATAATTTCAAAGGAACTTTCAAGGACTTCTCCAATTTTTATATTCTTAATTGGTATATTTTTGTATGTTTCTAAAAGTTGGTATATCTCTTCTTTCAACTCTTCAATATCAACTTTCTGGTCAATTGCACCCATATATTTCAATGTCAGAATAACCTTATCGGGCTCTCCATTTATTATACCTGTAAGCAAATTCATAAGGTAATATCTTTTTTCATCATCAATATAACCAACCTGTCCAAAATCAATCAATCCAATTCTTCCATCCTTCAAAACAAAAATATTTCCTGGATGGGGGTCTGCCTGAAAAAAACCAATATCAAAAATCTGTTTTAATATTATCTCTGCTCCTGTTTTTATTATTTTTTCTTTCTCAACATATTTTGACCATTCTTCAACCTTACTTATTTTAATTCCATCTATAAATTCAGTTACAAGAATTCTTTCTGTTGTCAATTCTTTAAAAACTTCTGGAATTAAAACCCTTTCATCTTTCAAATTTTCTCTCATCATTTCAATATTTCTTCCTTCCATTAGAAAATTCAATTCCTTTTTTATACTTCTCTCAAATTCTCTAACTATTTTAACTGGCTGGTAAATTTCACTCTCTTTAATAAATCTTTCTATCAATCCAGCAATATCATATAAAATCTGAATATCTGTAATAATCTGGTCTTTAATACCTGGTCTTTGAACCTTAACAGCAACTTCTTTACCTTTATATTTTGCCTTATAAACACAGGAAATAGATGCAGAGGCAACTGGTTCTGGATTAAATTCCTCAAAAATATCTTCAATTTTCCCTCCAATTTCTTTTTCAATAAAATCTCTCATTATATTAAAATCTTCTTCCCTAACATCATCCTGTAGTTTTTCAAGTTCTTTTATATATTCAACAGGAATTAAATCTGGTCTTGTGCTTAAAATCTGTCCGAGTTTTATAAATGTAGGACCAAGTTCTTCAAGTAATTTTCTTACTCTTAAAGGGACCGGCTCTTTTATTTTCTTCTTTCTTCTGATAGGAAATTTTAATAAATGTGTCTGCTCTATAATTATTCCAAATCCATATTTGAAAAGTATATTTATAACATTGCGGTATCTCTTTAACTTTCTTATGACAGGATAATTTTTCATTATTCTTTTAAATATTCATTCTGCCAGAGAGGGTCAACTATTTCTTTGTATTTTTTATTATATTCAGGCATCTTTCCTTCTTCTATAAATTTCAAATATTCCCTTGCTCCTTCATCAACTGGTTCTGCCTCTGTTTCTTTTACAATCTTATAGAAATCAAGTGAATTATCCCTTATAATACATGGTGTTAAAAGATTTCCACATTCATGTTTTTTCCTATTTATCCAGTAATTATTCTGCCATTCTCTTATTTTTGTAAACAAAGGTGATTTAATTGCATCTGTTATTGTTTTGCCTTCTTCATAAAGTTTATATAGATTTCCAAGATTTTTATCTTTAAATGGAATGAATACACATGGAGTTATTGTTCCATCCCACATAATATAAAAATAGCCACCTCCCCTTGCAGCAGCCATACATCCATCAGAGGCAGTCCCTGAATTCCAGAAATCAGCAATAAATATTTTCTTTTCTATAACAAGTTGCCATATTCTTTTAAGCATTTTATATCTCTGTTCAGGAGTTACCATCAATTCAACACTTGGATTTCTTCCTATTGGCATATACTGGAAATACCATCCATAAAAAGCACCTTTCATTTCAAAATAAAAATCAATGAATTCATCTGAAAGCAATAAATCAGCATTATATCTTGTTGGAGTTACTGAAATACCAAATGGAACACCATAATCCCTTAAATCATCCATAACCTCCATAATCCTTTTAAATACCCCTTTTCCTCTTCTTTCATCTGTTTCATTTTCAAATCCCTCAACTGAAATTGCAGGTGTGAAATTTCCAAGTTCTGATAATTTTTTTGCAATATCCCTTTTTATCATTGTCCCATTTGTATAAGCCATAAAATAAGCATCATTGTGTTTCTCAAGAATATCAAATAATGTTTTGCCATTATCATTATAAATAAATGGCTCTCCACCAGAAATTACAAAAAAATAAGAACCAAATTCTTCTTTTATTTCACTTATAACTCTATCAAAAACATCATATTTTAATGTATGCCTTTCATAAATTTCACCTGCATAACATCCCTTACATCTTAAATTACATATATTAGTTGGAGAAATTGTGACAAAACATGGTGGTCTAAAACCATGCTTTTCCTCAAAATTTTTCCTTATATAAATTCCCTGAATGAATACCTTACCGAGAAAAATATTTGAAAGTGCTCTTACACAGTTTGGAGAAATACTATCTGTATCAAATAATCTTTCAATTGAATGTAAAAGTGCTCTACCCATATAATATCTTTCTTCAAGAACTTTCTTTGGTCTTTCATAAGTTTTCAATGACATTTTATATGTTGCTCTTTCAATTGCATTTATTAAAGTTCTTCTTGTTACAGAATTTCTTAAAGATGCACTTAATAAACCAGTAATTACTTTCTGTGAAGCACCCTTTTCCATAATATTCAAAATTTTATCTTCAAGATTAATTGCCATTTTAACCTCCTGTAGGACAATTTTATTTTAACACAATATTAATTCCTGTCAAAATTTTTCTTTATTTTTCAGAAATAGGGAAATAAAAATTGGGGAATTAATCAAGAATTTTAATCCTGTATCTATAATAATTCGCTTTCATCCAGTTTTCATAACCATTTTCAGCCAAACGACTTAAGAATAAAACAATATCTCCATTTTCTCTATCCTGATAAAATCTGAAATTTGATAACTGTAGTTGTGCCGGTTCCCCTTTTTGCTGTCTATCAATAACTCTTATAGTATTTCTTTTTATAGTAAATGGCTCTTCATTTATTTCTGCAATTACAAGAGGTATTCTTGGCCAGTTCCCATTTGGTCTTACTCCTTCAATACATAAATTCCCTATCCAGTAAATTTTATCATTTTTTATTGACCTGAATATTCCAGAGCCGGTTGAACTTGATTCAATTACTTCTCCATTATCACAGGAAAGAGGAACTGGTTCTGTCCATGTCTCACAATTATCCTCTGAAAAACTAATCCATTTATATCCTGGTCTATCTGGAAACATACTATTGTCTCCCCTTAGTATCATTGCAAATTTTCCATTTTTAAGTTCTATAATTGCTGGCTCATAAAATCCTCTTGATGTTCTTTCAAGGTCAGGATATACAGGTTTGCTTAATTTCCATTCAATTTCTCCATTTATTTTATAATCACCAAGAATAAGGACAATTATACCAGCAGGAGACCAGCATCCTTTATAATGGACTGGATTACCTTTTTCATCAAGAAAATGACTTTGTGCAGGAAATACAATTCTTCCTTTTGATGTTTTGATAGGTCTGCAAAAACTTACTGCAATTCCTCCATGCATATCAAAATTTAGAGGGATTTCACCACTCCATTTATCTCTTTTGGGCTCATAAATTTCAAGAACAACATTCCATGGAACATCAACATCAAGTTTATCTTCTGGATATAATTTTTTGTCAGTTATTGTTATTAATTTTTCTGTATCCGGGTCAAAAAAACCAGCAGATTCTGAATATCTTATTTTTCCTTCTGGAGTAACTTTGCTTTTAAAATGAAGAATAGGGTTTGTCCATGTTTTTCCATTATCATAACTGAATATATCAACAAAATCATCATATCCATCTGAATAGTCCTCTCTGCAGTATCTATGAATAAGAATTGGCTTTTCATTTGAAATATATGTAATAAAACAGGGCATAACAGGTCTTCCTTTTTCATCCCAACTTAAAAATTTTTCCTTTTCAACTTTTATTTCCATTTTTCTTTTTTTTATGAATTTTAACTTTGCACACCCCTTTTTCTCTATCTATAAATTGAACTTTATAAACAAATCCATATTTTTCAATAATCCTTTTATATAAAACATCGCAGTGTTCACAATAATAAGGATACTTTTTTACTTTCTTTTTATTTAATATCCCAACAGATGGGCACTTCTTCATAAAAATTTCAAAATAATCAGGTCCTACACTCATTGTATATACTGCCTTTTCTTCTGTTAATGTATGTGTCCAGTATTCAGCCATACCTGCTATCCCCTTTTCTTTTACAAATTTATCAAGATTTTTTAAGAAATTGTCTGAGATATAAATCCAGAAATCAATTACTGCTTTTTTACCATATTTTCTATGCAAAAATTTAAAAAGTTCATTATATGCAAGTATAAATTCTTTTGCTGGTATCATTTTTCTCTCAATTTCTGCTCACATCTTCCTTTTTTATCATATTTAATTTCTGAATTATAGCCGGTCTTCTCTCCTATGACTTCATTTATAATCTTACATTGAATACAGAAATCACTATAAACTGGATAACCTTTTTCTTTCATATGATATATTGCAGGGCATTTTTCTACCTTTAAAACTATCTCTTCATCCCCTTTCCTTTTAATTTTAAACTCTCCTTCTTCTTCACTAAAAACTTCATTCCAGTATTTTTCAAGTTCAGAAAGTCCTTTATTTTTTATCTTTTTTATCAACCATCCATATATACTTTCAGCAACCTGCTTTAAATATTCTTCAACTGCTTTTTTACCATAATTTTTATCAAGAAATTCAAATCCAACACTTAAAGCACCATGAAAATCCTTATGTATTCTATCTTTCATATTAAATCCCTTCTGAAAATTCAGGGAAATTTTCCTTCCACTCTTTTTTAAATTTCTCTTTTATATCTTTGTTCAAATCTTTTAAAAATGGTTCTCTTGCATAGCCAACATCTATCCCTCTGAATTTTAAAGCAATTTTCCAACTTGTTATCCCTCCATATTTTTTCAATAAACTTACTGCTATTGTTATCCTTTTCTGAAGTTCAATCGCTTTTTCAATATTCCCTTCTCTGAAATTTTTATAAATTCCAACAAATATTTCAGGTAAAATATTTTGAGTAGAACCAATACATCCAACAACTCCCATATTCAAAGCAGGTAAAAAAAGTTCATCAGGTCCACTAAATGCAATCCATTTTCCTTTCATTTTTAAAAGTAAATCCTGTAATAAATAAAAATCTGTATAGGTATATTTTAATCCAACTATATTTTTTATTTCCCCAAGTTTCAAAATCTCCTCATTTTTTAAAATAATTCCTGTTGTCGCTGGTATATAATAAATAAAAAATGGTAAGTTTGTTGAATTTGCAAGTTGATAATAATAATTGTATATCTCATCAAAACTGAATTTGTAATATATTGGTGGAATTGAAGATATTGCATCAACTTTTATTTTTTCTGAATGTCTTGCAAGTTCAATACTATTTTTTGTATTTAAAGCACCTCCTACATGAACAATAATTTTAATTTTTCCTTTTACCTCTTCTTTTACAATTTCTACAACTTTTTTCCTTTCTTCAATATTCATCAATAATCCTTCTCCTGTTCCACCACAAACATATAAACCATCAATCCCTTTTGAAATTAAAAATCGGACAAGATTTTTTAACCTTTTTTCATCTACATTTCCAATTTCATCAAAAGGAGTAATTAATGCCGCATAAACACCATAAAATTTATTTCTCTCCATTTTAACCTCCAGATTTTTTTATTTTGCAGTATATCCTCCATCAACTAAAATATTTGCTCCTGTAATATAAGAAGAAGCATCAGAAGCAAGAAAAACAATAACTCCTTTTATATCTTCTCCTTTTGCCATCCTTCCAAGAAATGTCCTCTTTTTATATCTCTCAACAAATTTTTTATCCTGTCCTGAATATAAACCTCCTGGACTTACACAGTTAACCCTTATCCCAAATTCTCCAAATTTTGAAGCAAAGTATCTTGTTAAATTTATAAGACCTGCTTTATGGAAAAAATAGTCAGGCAGTGGTTCTATATTAGTCCCAGGATATAAAGTAAAATCTGGTCCAACTACACCTTGAATTGAAGAGATATTTATTATTGAACCACTTTTATTTTTTTTCATAACTTCTATAACTTTTCTTGTGAACTCAAAAACACCAACAAAATTTACTTCCATTGATAATCTGAAATTTTCTATTCTATCATAATAATCTTTAACTGCCCTTAAAACAGCATTATTAACAAGAATATCTATTCTTCCGAATTTATTTAATATTTTCTCTATAAGTAAGTCAATACTTTTTTCATCCGCGAGGTCAAGTTTTTCAGAAAATACATTATATCCTTTCTTTTTTAATTTATCAGCAATTTTTTTACAATTTTCTATATTTCTTGAACAAACATAAACATATGCTTCTGCTTCTGCAAGGGCCTCTGTAATATATTTCCCGTATAACCCTGCTCCTCCTGTCACAATTGCAACTTTATCTTTTAAATAAAATTTTTCTATTATTCCCATTTTAAGTTAATCTTTTAAAAGTTTCTTCAGCCACCTTACATTTCAAAATTTTTTCTATTTTATTTTCTTCTATCCCAATTTTTATTAATTTAAAAACTTCACTGCATGCTTTTATATATTTTTCAACAAATTCTTCTTTATGAGAATAGGATACATAGACACAATTTTTTGCCAGGAATTTTCTTTTTAGCATTTCATAAGTAAATAATGTCATCAATTCATTTGAATTTTCATAATCAAATTTAAAATTTGGTAGAGAGGATATTCCCATTATTTTTATTTTCAATCCATATTCATCGGCAATCTCTTTCCATGATTTCTTTATTTTTTCTCCTGTTTTTATAAGATGGTCTGGAACATTCTTCTCTTTTATTTTTTTTATCGTTGTTATTGAAGCGGTTGGCCCTATTCTTTCAGTCCAGTATGTGCTACTTATGAAACTCTCCTCTGCCTTCTTCATTATTTCTTTTTTACCAATAATTGCAGCCATAGGATATCCATTACTTATTGCCTTTCCATAAACAACAATATCTGGTTCTATTCCAAAAATTTTATAAGCACCTCCAATTGTTAATCTAAATCCAGATGTTATTTCATCCATTATCAAAACCGCCTTTATTTTTGTTGCAATATCTCTTACCCTTTTTAAAAAATTATTTTCAGGATAATAATTTCTTATAGTTTCAATTACAATCACTCCTATATCATTATTTCTTACAATTTCTTCAAGTTCTTCTATTTTATTATAATTAAATGGAATTGAGGTCCCTTTCAAAACTCTCGGAACTCCAAGAGGTTTAAGTCCGGGAAGTAAATGGCCATCAAGATTTCTATTATCTGAAATATTTGCGGATAGATACCAGTCATGCCAGCCATGATAACCACAAAATGCAACCTTTTCTTTTCCAGTATATGCCCTTCCTATTCTTACAGCGATAGCCATTGCCTCGCCACCTGTCCTTGCATATCTAACCATACCAGCCCATTGTTCTATCTTTAAAAGTAATTCAGCAAGTTCAACTTCTTCTGGAGAATTTAAAGTGCACATATTACCTTTATCAATAACATTTTTAACTGCTTTATTAACATCAGGGTCAGAATACCCAAGAATACATGTTCCAACCCCCATAATTGAAAAATCAAGATATTCATTTCCATCCAGAGCCCATACTTTAATTCCTTTCGCTTTACTGAAATAAGATGGCCAGATTTCCGGTAAAAAAACTTCACTTTTTTTTGAAAATAAACATGTTCCCATTGGAATAATATTTTTTGCTTTTTTCCATAATTTTTGCCCATTCTTAATTTTCATATATAACCTCCATTAATCTCCCTTCTTTGGCGCTTTTTTCAATATATTTAAGTATTTCTATTATCTTTTTTTCTTTTTTGAAAGAATATGGATAACCTTTTTCTTTTTTTATTGTCCTCAAAAAATCTTTTATTTCCTCAATGTACATCTCCTCATAAATTTTTACTGAATAACCATTTTCTTTTATTTTCCTCTCTATTTTTATATCTTCTTCTTTCCCTTCAGAAACATTATAAAATTTCAATTTTTCTTCTTCTGAATTCCAGAAAATATATCCATTATCACAAATGATTTTTAAATACCTTCCAGATGGTTGAGAAATAACATCTACAATAAGATTCCCTATAATTCCATTTTCATATTCAAGAATAACATGGTATAAATCCTCAAAATCTATTTCAAGTTCAGAAACTTTTCTTTTAATTGCAAATACATTTTTTACATCTCCAAAAAGATAATTAAGATATGTTATTTCAAATGCAACCATTTCCTTTGTTCCTGATGTCTCTTTTTTTGAATAATACTCATTTTTATAATTTTCCCATGGATGCCAAAGAGGTAAAAAAGCAGAAAGATGATGAATGAAATAATAAATCTTACCAGAATAATTTTTCTCTATTAATTCTTTAATCTTTTTTATAACAGGATTATAAAACATTGTAAAACTTGGACAGGCAACAACTTCACCTTTTTCTTCTATTTCTATAAGTTTATCAAAACCTTCATATAAAAAATTGCTCTCTGTAAAAAAATGTTTTTTTAGATGATATGCCTTTATTGCATATTCATAATGAAGGTCTGGTGGAGTGGAGATAATAAAAACATCTGGATTTTTTTCCAGTGCTTTCTCAAAATCATTGAATGTCTCAATACCATATTTCTCTCTCACTTCATCACATTTATCATTCCTTATATCAAAACCGATAATATCATTTTCTCCAATATATTTCAAACACCTTATCCTTCTTTTTCCCATTGAGCCAAGTCCAATAACAAGAAATTTCATTTTTTATTCTCCTATTTTAAGTTAAAAATATAGAATAATCCCTGATACCTGTAATAAGACCAACAAAAAACCATATACCCGATGCAACAAATGGACCAACAATAAGACCTATAAAAAATGGTTTTGAACGATGATATATATTCGCTCCACCAAGTTGCAAAATTATTGTTTTCAAAAGCCAACCACAAAATATAGAAAACCAGGGAAGCATAACTCTATAAGTTGAAGCAACACTCAATCCCAATGGATGAAAAGGGCACCATGTAAATTTTGTATAAAAAACTGTTAACAAAAACATAATTAGAGCACCGGCAATTTTAATGATTATCCCTTTAATATTTGGACCTTCAGGATATAAAATGTGAGAAGATATCCATTTCCAGGGAAAGCCAGGGACATCAACAAAATACCACTTATTTAAATTTAATCCACCAAATTTATAAGCCATCTTCAATAAAATAAAAAATGATGCAAATATCCCGGTTATTAAAGATAGAATAATTATCCAGAACATGGGTCTAATATTTCTATTTATTTTTTCTCCAAGTTTAACAGAATGGAATACTGAACTAAAAGGGTATGTTCTTAAATCAGAATGGTAAGAATAACTCAAACCTAAATTAGCAAGAGTATTAAGGTCAATATTTTTACTTCCAAAAACAGAAACTATTTGAGAAGATGCAATAGATGGACTTTTTAAAGTAAATAATCCTGCTTGACATACAATTTTTGTAAGACCAAAAAGAATTAAAAATATGAGAATAACAAAATTTATTGTAACAAAAAAATTCATTCCCGAAAAAATTAACCATAATAACATTAATAAAATACCGAAAATTGTTCCCCAAAAAGAAACAGAATATGGAAGTAAATTATCCTCATCTGATTCTATTTTTTTTCTTTTTAATGCACTTAACAAGACATTTTTTAAATGTTTTTTTGAAATCCATATTGAATGTAAAGTATAAAATAATAGAGCACCAAACGAAAAATGAGCAAAAAATGGTCCTCCTTTTGAAATATAACTACCGCATCCAAGATTTTCATTAAAGTATATTCCTGATATATTAAAGATGCCCTCCAATATATAGAAAAACAAAGCAAAAAACCATAAAGAAAAGGATAATTTACTATTTACAAAATAAGAAAAACCCATAACAGGAAAACTTATTAGAAAGTAAACATATACCGTTCTTCTAAAAATAGGGATAGAAAAAGGAGAAAGTGTTGGGAAAGCAGAAAAAAATTTATTTAAACCATTTAAAGAACATATTAAAAAAGAAATCAAAAATCCAGTCCAGAAAAATTTGTTTTTAAATAAAAAGGGTATAATTTCTTCCTCTTTTTTTAACGATGCCATCGCTACTGGTATTTCATTTATTGGAAACTGTAAATTTTCATTTTTTATCCATTGTTTTTGAAATATAGAAATAATACATATAGAAGTAAAATAAAAAGTTATAAAGAAAAAAAACCAGGGCAGAAACATCTTTAACCAAATAGCCCATGGAATATTATTACTTCCTTCAAAAAATCCATTTAAAACTGATGTGTCCTTAATTATAAGATAATTTTTTATATGCCGACCTACTAACTCTGCCCATCTATTTTCGTTATTACTATAATAAAAAAGCCCTGCAACAGTTGGTAAAAATTGACACATTAATCCTACCTCACTAACCGAAGCGCTAACAATCAACATTATCCATATGGTCAAAAGTGAACCATGGGTAAAATAAAATCTTCCTCTTGTAATTAATCTTAAAAATGGATTAAGCATAATTACCAGAATAAAAAAAATAAATACTGCTCCTGAAGGTAAATGGTCTTCAGCCATATAATCAGAATGAATAATATTTACTGCCAAAAGTCCCATATAGACCATCAATATAGAAAGAACCAAACCAGTTAAAATAGTAATAATGTTAAATGGATTATTTCTATTGAATAAAAAATTTTTCATTTTAATTCTCAACAATTACATTTATTGAATACTCAATCAATCCTATATTTGTTATAACAACAACTTTAATATTGTGAATCCCATTTTTTTCTTTTGTTGTATCCCAAACTGCTCCATCACCAAAACATTGATAAGGAGGACTCTTTTCAACAGATACAAGTTTTTCATCAATATAAAATCTAACCTCTTCTGGAATTACACTTTCTACTTCACATATTATGGGAACTTTACCTGATATTTTAGAATTTTCTTTTATATTTAGTTTCACAAATTTTTTTAAAAACTTTAAAGTATTTTCTTTTATTTCATTTATCTTCTTTTCTACAATTTCAAGTTCTTCCTTACCAAGTTTTTCATATTCCTTTGAAATGTAATCCGTCATTTCAATAAAATTATTGGGAAGATTGAGTATATCTTCAAAATATGACCATTTTTCAAGATATTTTTTATCTCCGAGTAGATTCAATGAGCCAGTTCCATACCAGTTATTAAAGAGATAAGCACCATCTGCTCCAAGTTTATATCTTTTATATACCTTCCTTCTATAATCTTCTGAGGTCATATTAAATACCTGTCCGGGTTTTACTCCCTTTTTTATTTCTTCATCTCCTAATTCTGTCGGTGCTGTCTCAAACTTTGTTACTTCTATTCCTGGATAAAGTTTTACTTTACTCCCTTTTACCATCTTTACCCATGGCCTTACATCAAAATCTCTTTCAAGGCCAGGATAATGAGGAATAAGTATATCAACAAGTCCCTCTTTTACCCATGTTTCAGGGTCAAATCCATATTCTTTATAACCTGTTGCAGGCAATCTTATCGCAATTTTTATATCCTTCCCGAGTTTCTTACCAACCTCATCTATTCTTCTCCTTGCTTCTCTGAAAAAATTATTCATAAATTCACACTTAAAATTAACCCACCTTTCATCATTTTCAGGTAGATTTCTCGGGTCTATATTATATTTTTTCATAAATTCTTCAATAAGCGGGTCATCATATCCTAAAATATATGGATAACGACAGAAATCCATTGTAACACCATCAACTCCCATCTCAACCATCTCAGTTAAAACACCTATCCTTTGTTCCTGAACAGGTCTATATGCAAAACTCATTTGTACCCATCTATTACCATTTTTATCCTTTATTCTATATTCTGGATGTTGATGCCATAGGTCACCATTGTGAGGAACATATCCTTTATCTGTTGCCAGTTCCATACCATAATATCCACTCATTCTTAATGAACCGAATATTTTTAATCCATCTTCTTTTGCCCTTTTTACAATTGTCTTAAAAACAGGTAGCCCAATCTCATCCATCTTTCTAAAAAATAATGCTGCCTGTCTATCTGCCTCTCTCCACCATTTACTATCTTCAAGATGTCCTTCTCCAAAATATGTTGCATATTTACTCGGGAAATTTACTGCTCCTGAAACCAAACATGAAAATTCAAATATTTCGCAATCCGTATCTTTGAATCTATCTACAAGGGAATAAAGTTGTTCTGCACTCCAAACATCTTTCTGTCCAAAAAAATCTGTATAACCATCATTATTATATATAATCCTTTTGTTATTTTTAGGGTCATTTTTATATTCAAAAAGAGAAAACTCTTCGTCTGTAGGAGATATAAGCCTTAAATAGTATATCTTTAAATTCTCCTCAAGTGGTTCAAAAATAAGATGAAAATTATCTTTGAAATTCCCACCACCACAGAATATTTCCTGAACATTTCCTTCAATTTCCCAGTCATATTGGGTTTCTTTTTGATACCTGGCTGAATTATCACATATTATATTGAATGACTTCCATGGACAATTTATTCCTGCATAAACAATCCATCTTCCTTTTGGAAGTGTAAAAAGAACCTTATCTCCCTTTTTAATCTCTATACCTTTACCTTTATCATCGCATATCCTATAATTAAAAATTTTGCCTTTACCTGAAACAAATTGTGATAAATCAAAAATTAAAAAATCTCCACTTTTCAATTTTCCTCCTCTTTCTATTTTTAAAATATTATTACTAACCCTTACAATTCCTTCATATAATTTTATTCCTGAAAGATAAAATTTTACTCTGTATGTCCCTGGAATAAATTTTGGAGAAGAAATTTTAATATATTTACTTCCTTTTGGCGACACAGTGAAAGAAAAATTTTCAAAATTTTTTGTATCCTCAAAATCTAATTTTATTTCTGCATTTTTAATTTCATCTACTGAAATATCTGTAGAAATCATAAAAGAAATTTCTCCCTTTTTTTGAAATACAGGACATTTAATTGAAAATTCAGGGACTTTTTCAATATCGGTTTTTAAAATTTTTGAATAATAGACCATTTTTATTTCATCTTCTTTCAATTCCCTTTCATAAATTTCTACTCCCTCAACAATTCCATTAAAAAAATAATCCTCATAAGCATACCTACCAATCGTATAGTAATCTTCATAAAATTCTCCCATATTGCTTTGCATATCTACCACATTACTTTTATATGAATAATTCAAATATCCTTTTATCAGATTACCTTTCTGTATAAAAACAATATGATAAAATTCACCAGGCAAATATTTCCCTAATTCTAAATCCCTCCAATCTCCGTTAGAATTTCTTGACCATATATGAATTGTTCCATCTTTCTGTAAATATATCCCCCTGCCAGCAAATCTCTTTCCATCTTTTTTAACCCCTTGACTTATTAAACAAGAGTATTGATAAGATTCAGGCCTGAAGGAAATTGAAATACTTATCTCATCTTTTGTGATTTTTCCACATGAAATTTCAATAAAACCATCCTTTCCATTTAAAAAAACACCCTTTTCTGTAATTACTCCATTTGTAATCTTAACATTTTTTTCATTGAGTATTTCTTTATTATAAAATTTCCACTTCCCAATCAATCCATCAATTGCATAAATTTTAAAACAAAGGAATAAAAATATAAAAATAATCCCACTCTTCATCTTTTTATCTCCTTTTTTATTTTATATTATTTTTCACCAACTATAATGACCGAACATATCATTCTTATTTGCTTTTGCATCTACATATCTTACCCATTCAACATGAGCATCCCAGAATAAAATATTCCCTCCTCCATTATGTCTCCATGAAAGATACTCAGCATATGAACTCCCAATCACTTTTTCTGGTGGCCAACTACTACATAATGGGCAATCTATACGAATATATCCAGTATCCTGGTATTGAGAATCTCCCCAGGCAGCAATCTGACCTGGTCTTTTTATCTGTGCATATTTAGCAGGTGTTCCATTATAAACCCAACCACTTGTAGCATACCAGCACGCAGAAAGTGATTTTGTAACATGGGCTGAATTCCAGCGATTACAGACAATTCCAATTCCTCCTTCTAACTTATATCCAGGCCAATATTTTGTTTTTGTGCTTGGACATTTAAAAGGTGGAGAATCTGTTACCCATCTATCGGTGGCGGTTACAAATGCATTCTGAGGCAATTTTACATATGGCGCTAAAAACCATTGACACTGGATCTCAAACGGTGAACCACCAGAAATATAGTAATACCAGGGAGGAACATATCCATCATAATCTTGAACATACATCATTATAGCCAACCCTATCTGTTTCAAATTATTAGCACATACTGCCATCCTTGCCCTCTCCCGCGCTTTGCTTAATGCAGGTAAAAGCATTGCTGCAAGGATGGCTATTATCGCCACTACCACAAGCAACTCTATCAATGTGAAGCCATGTGGTTTTGAAAAAATGCTCTTTGAAAATTTTTTCTTCATAGTCCACCTCCTATTGTAAAATTTAATCTATATATAATCATCCGCAAAAGGCGGATGGGAAAGGAGGA
>Ga0078972_1011143_pt1 | contig 16298 bp, 16 predicted proteins | sample YelNatPaOPGAMG01_FD_67568 | JGI IMG/M metagenome (GOLD analysis project Ga0078972, IMG submission 67568) | Hot spring thermophilic microbial communities from Obsidian Pool, Yellowstone National Park, USA - OP-RAMG-01 (SPADES assembly) (version 2) | ecosystem: Environmental > Aquatic > Thermal...
ATGCGGATGACGAGACGTGTGCGTCATCCACCTGCTGAGCGTGGCTCGGCTTACTTTGGCGAGACGGGTCTTTGTACTCCTATGCTATCGGAGTCAACATCAAGTCGTCCAGCGACGTTTCTGCGATGAATTGGATACGTTTCTCCTGTTAATCCAGATTCACTGCTCACATGGTAACAGCTTGAGCTCGAACAAACGGAAAGCCATGAAACCGCGACGAGCCCGAGATCTTGGTCGTGTATTCCGGAGGCGAAACACCACCAACATAGCGTTCAGCGAGCGCAAATCCACCCGATGTCTCTGGGGCGCGGATCGCGAAGCAACTCGCCATACGCCGTGTGAAGTGCAGTTCGCATCGAGACGCGATCTTCAAGGACGCTTGCAGAAAATGGCGGCGACGATGGAATTCAGGCCTGTGAGAGTGCTCGACGCGGCCCCGCCCTTGACCCGTTATCTTCACCAAGTGTCATTCGAAAGCAGGTTGCCAACGCATGTATCGGGAGCGGTAGCAACGGACTCGCATCACGCAAATCGTGATGGATTTCGCACCAGCCAGCTGCCAGTGATTCCTCCAGCGTGACAAAGTCATTCAAACGAAATATATCGACATTTGGGATGCTATTCCTCGTTCAAGAGCACGCGTTCCCGCGTAGTGCAGCGCTCACGTGATCATTGCCATTCCTGAACCTGATCCCTTCACAGACAAAGCCGGAACCACCCATTTCGCCAGCGGAAAAGACTCCCAGAAAAAAAGCAACGTTCCATGGACCTCGACTGGCCACGAGTTGAGCTCACAGTGCATCCACCAGTGCTTCTTTCCAGGCAGCGGAGTGTTGAGTCTAACGAACATCCCACCCGAGTCCGTGATCCATGCACCCAGTCGTGAACTGTCGCGTGCCTGCCGCCGACGCGCTGCAATCGGAGCGCCGTCGCCCGCCGATCCGCAGGCGAAGTCGCCTCCTCTTCGCCATCTACGCGTTGGTGCACGTGAACGGTTACAGAAGCGGCCTCTTCGGCTTAGTGTTATGAACTACGGTTGCTTCTGGCGGCGGACGTTGGTTCTACTCGATGGACGGGTTCGTTTTAGCCGTCCGAAGCGGAGACTGTCCCGCAATCAAAAGGAAAACAGGCGCAAGTTCGACCGTTTTCTCCAACGAAACGCCCAAATACTGACCCAGGGTGAGCTGCAGCACGCGACCTTGGTCGAGACGACGCGGACACGACACCCGGACGATCTGGAGCCAGAAGCGAAACGCGTCGCTGACACAAGCGCAGAGCGGTAGGGCGCCGCTCTGTTCCGCCGAACGTTTTGTGCAAAAATACTTTACCTAGTCTGTGAGCAGACCGCCATTTAAATCTACAATTTCGCCTGTGATAAACCCAGCCATAGGGGAGCTCAGAAACATAACAGCGAACGCAAATTCTTCTGGTCGCATGAATCGACCAACGGGTATGCTGCTAAGCAGCTGATCGACAACCTCTTTGGGAAATCGTTCCAGAGTCGCCGTCTGCACGTACGCGTAACTGATACCGTTCACAGTGACGCCATCTCGAGCGGTTTCGCGTGCGAGACTGAATGTCAGCGTCTGGAGCGCACCCTTGGTCGTCGAATAGGCAATACCGGTGGTAATGCCTCCTGTCTTGCCGGCCAAGCTGCATGTGTTGATAATACGCCCGAAGCGCTTCGCGCGCATCGCCGGAAGAACCTCTCGCGACATGTAGAAAGCGCTATGCACGTTCTGTGCAAAGGCGTACTGCCAATCCTCTGGCGAGGTGTCGAGCGCGTGCGTCGCGCTGACAACAGCGTTATTATTCACGAGGAAATAAACCTGACCAAAGTCAGTTTGGATTCGATGCATGGCCGCAGCAACTGCTTCGGGTCGCGATATATCGAAACAGATGGGGTAGAGCGCCTCGGCTGTTGCACTTGCACCCAGCTGTGCGACAAGTGCGTTCAGGTCCTCCACTGAGTTGTCGTGAACAACCACCCGAAACCCCTCGTCCAGAAACGCGCGCACGGTCGCCTGCCCGAGCACACCGGTCGCTCCCGTAACCATAGCCACTCGGAGATCGGGCTCGATGGAACGAAAGCGGAAGGGGTCGTACTCTGTGGGCGTCCCAGGAGGCGTCGAGCCCGGTGCCGCCGCGGCCGCCATCGCGCCCTTCAATGCCGAGAAAGACCTGGACCGCGCTGCCGGGAAAGACGCGTTTCTCGACAGCCCAGGTACGAGCCTAGTCTCCTGGGTTGCCAACGACGACGTGCCGAGGCGCTGTTGAAACACTACCACCACAACCGCCGCCGCCGCCGCCACCGCCGCCGCCACCTGCCGAGGCCGGCGCGGTCTCTACCAGCGGGTAAGCAGCACAACAGAGACAACTGCCGTTTTCCGACCGCTGTTGCTCGTCTGCAGCACGTGAATCCCCAAATAAAGACGCTCCCACTATCGAACACTATAAAAGGCCTCAATCTATCCACCGTGAACGCCGCAACCCGCTCCTTACGAACAGGACAACAACACCAACAACAATTGCACCAAGCGATGCACGAAAACAATGCCCCGCTGCCGTGACGCCCTGCGGCCCCGTTGCGTCCCGCGCCCAGCTGCGTGCGCGCCGGCCCGCCAGCTGATTTTTTTTCTGGACAAACGTGGACATTGAGATCTGGGTTTTGCGAGTCGGCGCTTGGTATCAGCGCGCCCTTCTTTCGATGCTCTTCCAAGTTTCATGAACCGTACTTGTGCTCGGATATACTTTCCGATTCGTAGGTTCTGTCGTGCGCCGAATGCCTGTCCAGAGCGTCCGCAATAGCGTCTATAGCACTGGTGCGATCGATGCACGACCACAGAACGGCGTCGCGGTACCAGTGAGGGCGTCGGCTCGAGCGCGTACTCGAATACACAGTCAATGGCGCCTCGGGGCCTTTTTTTCGATCGACCGCTTGTTATTGGTTTCAGTTCCTCCTGGCATGCTTCGAGCCTGAGAGGCTTCCCCACAAAATTGGATAGCCTCAGCTCTTCAGGTCTCGAATTCAGCACCGCATATCTTCTGAAATGGCTGGCGCCGTTCAAGTCTCGGTTCACGAACGTCTTGCATGCATTGGCGCTGGTTGAACTCAGCATTGCAGGGAGTCCTCGAACGCTTGCCCTCTGTACCAGTACGGTCTCGTCGTCGTCCTGTCGGGCAAACACCTGTTGTCGCCGATCACCACTCTCTTCTTCTTCTTCGCTCGAAGGTCGACGAGAAGAGGATTTTTCTCGTTTTTTTTTCATGGCAGGCTGCGACACCGGGCCTCGAGGATGCCCGGCTTCCATGCCCATACTTTTCCCTTCGATCTGTTTTTGAAAATGGACGCTTTTCACACGCGCCTTGTATCAACTGCGAGAAAGCATTTGATGACACGCACCCGGGGAATGGAGCACAACTGAGGTGAAATACCAGAAGATTGCTTCCTTTTGTTCTCTTCATCCCCCGGCTTTAAATGGTCCAGAGTCTCTCCTGTAACTCCAGCGCCGTTACTAGAAGTCGAAGGATGTTGGTGGCAGCGTCAAGTCCAGATTCGCTGATTCCGCTTCAATCGATGCATCGGATGCGTATCACTGCGAACGAAGCTTCGCTTCCATTTGCATTGTCGATTCATGCAGCCACGGTACGCCCGTCGCTACGGTGGCACTTGGCTCCGTTTGGTTGTTCGGGGATGTCCGCCGGAGACCTTGTCCTCGAAGCGTCACCCACGGCGCGTGAAGGCTTGCTCCGTCGCTCGGTGAATGCCATCAACGTGTACAGAGGGGCCCTTCTCGACACTCTCCTCCGTCTCCGCGTCCGCTGCCGCACCTACCGATTACGGGCTTTTTCTGGGCGACTCACTGGGTGAAGACTCTGTCTACTGCACAAGTAAACGCGCGCTGTTCCATGAAATAGAGGATTTTTGGAACTGGATGTTTTTCATTCTGAAACAAGTGCCGTAAGGAAAATAGATGCTGAAGAACAGATCGAGCAGTCTCGATCCGTAGACAATGCGTTTGTGCAGAACACTGATGCGTTTTCCGCCGGAAGCGATCGCTACGAGAGCGCAGGTCCGAGTCCAGGACCTCGTCGTTTCATGGAAGAAGAAAGCCTAGCTTCTGGGGGCATAGGTTCTGACAGGTATCATGCTGCTGTGGAATACGGGTTTTTTCGATGCCCTCAGCAAGACGCGGATTCGACTTTCGAATGGAATCTACCGTTTGACATGACAAGTTCAGAGAAATTTCGGCATGAATTTATAGACAAGCCGTCAAAGGTTGCGGTCGCGTTTTTCGCCTCGTCAATCCAGCGGCATGAAGTCCTGTACCTGCGAGTTGCCTTGAAAAAGAAAGATCGGAAAGTTAAACCATGGGTGATTCGAGCACACTACACGTAAAAAAAGGAGAAGCGTGGAGGCTCATACGATAGAACTGGATGATGGAATCGGATATGGAACGAGACCCTTGTTCGTCGGCGTCGCGAATCATCTCGATTACGCTGACGCAACGCATTCCGGTGGCAGAGCGTCAACGCAGTCACCTCGAAAGCACAATAAACCGTCCTAAAACTTGGTTCGAATTCGTAAACCCTTATAACCGCACTTTCATTATCGAGCCTGTGCATCTAGAAAAAGTTCAGAAAAAATCGATAAGCAGGAGCAGGCCAGCATTCCGTGTTCATCTGAGCAGAACTCGTGTCCGAATAAGCGTCGACGGACCAGCGAGTGGCTTGCGCGCTGGACCAGGGCGATACCTTTGTCGATTGAAAAGCGCCCTGTATTCCAGTGCCTCACGTCGATACGCGCACCAAAGACGTCCTTTGAAGCATCTATGCGAAAACTGGCAAGCTTCCCAGACGCTGTCCAGAAGTGCCGTCCCTGTGACTGTCCCGCTGCCAAGCCAGAACGATGAATGCAAAGAAAGAACGTGTTGACGGGGCGGCAACCGAAACAGCCCCGCCTCCATCGGCGCCTACCCTGTTCGAAGACACGCTTAGGTGGCGGATGGCTCGGCGGTACTGCCTGGAGCGTCGTTCTGTGTATCGTTCTCCAAGTGCTCTTTCGAAGACTTTCGGTCTTCTGTTGCTGCAGCAGGCTCGTTGGCGTCGACGGCGTGCGTCTCCTCTGCAGCTTTCGAGTCCTTGTCGGTCGCTGCTGGCGTCGCTCGCCATAATGGAACCTCGTCAGAACGGTCTGCATCCATCGCTTCCTGGAGGCATGCTTCTGCATCCTGATCTGGTACGCAGAGTTCGTTGAACGCGCTCTCACCAACGAAACATATCTCGTACCCGTCTGGGTCCTGAAGGATCACCACTTCAACCGTTGCCTTGGCTGGCGTGTCCAGTGCAACCAGGGGAGTTTGTACGCGACCGAGCGTTTTGGGATTCTCGTTGATCTTTTTTTCGATATCCAGAGGCGATCCGGAGATGGAAAATGCGATTCTTCCGTATGCCTCTCCGTGGTCCAGCGCGGTACCCGCTGGAAGCGCCACGAGCTCGACCACGAAAGCGTCGCCCGGGTATCGCAAACGAACGCAATCCTCCGGGTCGCTGGACCTGCCCTCGAGCTGCATTCCCAGTTCATCCCGGTAGAACGAGATGGATCGCTCAATATCAGTCACGTGAAGTGAAATCTTCCGAAAGGGATCAGGTTCGGTGACACGCTGTTCTGCGTTTTGTGCAGCGGAAACGCTCTTCCCGTCCTGCTTTATATCCGTTCGGAGCCGCTTGCTAGGTGGTTTTCCCGCTTCGGTGAGCGCCTCGTCACCGCAACAGCGAAAAACGTAACCACCGGGTGCACGCAACTCGAGCACAGAGCCAGCCTGGATCTCTTCGAAAGGCCAACCTGAGTTCCGAACGCGTTCCTGTATGGTGGTGGAGGCAAGCTCGACGAAGCGCAGGTCGTTTCCTAACGCATACTTCTTGATAGGGTAGTTGTAGGTTAACTCACACGCAAAATACTCGCTTTCAGGTCCGAAACCGTACATGGTCTTGGACCAGCGGTTGTCGTAGGGTCCGTTACACGAAGCTTTGCACTCACTGTCGAACTCCTCGTGCCGAAGGACCTTCATCCCCAGCACTGTCCGATAGAATTCATAGGTCTTTCGCCGGTCGGGATCCTTGAACACCCAGTGCAACGCACGAAAACGCCGCGTTGTTTCCTCGGTTGCCATGAAGCACTGCAAATCGTCCCTGAGAAACTGCCCGGTAACACAAGTGGCTAGTTCAGATGCGAACCCGTTGCCGTTTGACCCGTCGCTTGTACACCTCCAGCCTCGTACGGAATGCCGGTGCAGGCTAAAGCGAGCGCCAGCGATGGCACGTTTTGCCTGAAGCGTGCGTCGCTGCAGGCATCCCTGGTGCAGGTTATCATTATTGCAGTTGTGGCGCTTCAGAGAAAACGCTTTGTTTGTTTGTTCGTTTATTAGTGCGTATTCCTGACTCACCGGGAGACACAAAGCGCGGTTCGCTTACGGTGTTTCGGGGTCTGAGCAACTGCTACCCGTACATACTTCGGCAACAGGCTCCAGGCGTAAGCTTCTCGGCACCGAGCGGCGAGCTCAGGTCAAGCAACAGCGCAAATCGTTGCACCCAACCCGAATCGAATCGCGTTGCTCTTGCTCTGGACCGAGAGAGCTTCCGGTGACTGATGGAGAGTACAAAAGTAGAGTCGCATCGGTTCGAAGACGTCAAGCCGCGCTTAACGTACCGCACTGTGGCAGCAGTGAACGGGCCGCTCGTCGTGCTCGAGCGGGTGCGTCAACCGCGGTACGCAGAGATCGTGACGATCACGCTCTCCGATGGAACCAGGCGACGCGGTCAGGTGCTGGAAGTAAACGGTGATCGTGCTGTCGTTCAGGTTTTCGAGGGTACCTACGGAATCGATAGCGGCGGGACGGTCATCGAGTTTACCGGCGACGTACTGCGCATGCCACTCTCGCGGGACATGCTGGGGCGCGTTTTCGACGGCTCCGGGAGGCCCATCGACGGGGGGCCCGCCTTTCTCCCCGAAAAGCTTGCGGATATCAATGGATCGCCGATCAATCCGCAGCGACGTATGTATCCGCAGGAAATGTTCCAGACCGGCATCTCGACGATCGATGTCATGATGAGCGTCGCCCGCGGTCAGAAGATTCCCATTTTCACGTCCAGTGGCCTGCCTAGTGATGAGGTCGCCGCACAAATATGTCGCCAAGCGTGCCTGGTGCGACCACCCGGCACACAAAAGAATGATGCCAACGACGATCAGTTTGCCATCGTTTTCGCAGCAATGGGTGCGACCCAGGAGACCGCTCGCTTCTTCCGCCGCGATTTTGAAGAAAACGGAGCCATGACCCGCACGGTGCTCTTCCTGAACATGAGCAGCGATCCAACGATTGAACGCATCATTACACCGCGCCTGGCGCTGACCACTGCCGAGTATCTGGCATACGACTGCGGATTGCACGTGCTGGTCATTCTTACGGATATGGCTTCATACTGTGACGCATTGCGCGAGGTCAGCGCGGCTCGGGAGGAGGTACCAGGGCGCCGCGGCTACCCTTCGTTCATGTACTCGGATTTGAGCTCACTCTATGAGAGAGCTGGCCGCGTCGAAGGCTGCAAAGGATCGATCACCCAGATCCCGATTGTCACCATGCCGAACGGTGATATCACGCACCCGATTCCCGACCTTACTGGCTACATCACCGAGGGCCAAATATTCTTGGACGCAGCGCTTCACAGCCGTGAGATTTATCCACCGGTGAACCCGTTGCCGTCGTTGTCGCGCCTCATGAAGAGTGCCATAGGCGAAGGCATGACTCGACGAGACCATAGTGACGTGAGCAACCAGTTATATGCTGCGTACGCGATTGGCAAGGATGTGATGGCAATGAAAGCGATCATCGGTGAGGAGGCGCTTACCGCAGAAGATCATCTGCACCTCGATTTTCTGGCAAAGTTTGAGTCCAAGTTCATTCATCAAGGTCGTAACGAGAACCGCTCTGTTTACGAATCCCTGGACCTGGCCTGGAGTTTGCTACGCACATTCCCCGCGCACCTTCTGAAACGTGTGTCCCAGAAGATTCTCGATGAATTTTACCATCGGGAAGGTGTTATGGATGGGCCTCTGAACAAAAAGCCCTAGCATGGAGACCCCTAATCGAGATGAGGCCGACATGCATTGAGCGAGCGGTTTCTTATCCAGTGGATGCAACGATTACGTTAGCTCTATATGGAGCACGGGAAAGCGCGTTGCATAGACGCATGGACTCGCTGGAGATGCGTTCGTGAAACGTCTTTCTCGGCGTCGTCGCCTGGAGGACGAGCTCCGTATTCCGCCGAGAGAAGCCACTCGGACCTCGTATTTGCTCGCACACACGAGATGCTCCGTGCTCGCCGGAAAACAAACTGCACAATCAGACGTTGCTCGATGCCTCACTTGCGTATGCACGATCCAGAACTGGATCCAAGAGAATCGTTTGCGCTAAGGCCCTGCCACATGGCTGGACTTGATGATTGCACCTCGCAACTGCGTCGCAACCAACGATACATTCCATACAGAGTCTTCGGCTGCGAACCTCAATAGCGATCGTGATCGTGTTTCGGTATCCGCGATAGCGCCTTCGTCGCTCCTGCTTCGATGCTTTCTCTGGTACGGAGTCTCGATGCGGTTTGCGCGTCTCGCTTTGCGTCCGGTTGAAGCGACGCTTTTCGCAGCACCTCGAGGGATGTGTCCATCGATCGATTTCGCGCCAGGGATAGTGGCGACGACTTGAACGGCGGTTAAACGTGCCTCATCATCGAAGCGTTCTCGACCAGAACACCAAGCAGGGCGTGTCCTGCGCAACACCAGTCTCCGCCAGTGCGTTCGTGTTCCCTTGTCTGCAACTTGCAGTCGCAAAAGCGTTCACGGTGTGATGTATGTGCAAAACAGTGCTGCTCCCGTCAGAGGCAAGGCATACACGAGGCGGATGTGCGGCAGTAGCCACGAACTCGCGGTTCCGCTACGAGCGTGCGATGCAGTAGAGAAGCAGCAGCGGTTGCCGTTGCCAGGACTTGAGCTGAACGGCGTCTCCTGTTTTGCTGTCTGGCGATGCGCTACGCTGCAACGCGTTTTCATCGGAGACTTTTCACGCGTACGTGCAGGTGAGCATAAAATGGAACAGGATCCGCCTCGCGAACATGGGCGTTCATTATGAAGTTTTCCGTTCTCTTCTAGCTATCATCAACACCAGCGTTTACGAGCTCTACCCGCGACTGCTTCGTATTCCGCTCTCTTATTGCAGGTTGTCAGTACGCCAGTCTCTCTCCTCTTTGGATTTCCATTGGAAGCTGTTTCGCCTACAGTGCGGTCCAAGTCTAGGCGCAGGGACGCAATCCAAGCGAGCGGCAGCGTTGATGCATTGCTCGTTACTTCACCAAGCAGTGAATTCTTGAGAACCTGCATCAGCTTGCCTTTTTTGGTTTTGCTTGTTTTTCAAAAAGCTGTATTATGAGAGGAATATATTCGCTGGATTCGAAGCAGATCATGGAAAGAAGTTCTGCTGGCACTGATCGCTTGCGAAAAACTACCTTACTTGTACAAGCTAGTCGTTCTGCAGTCCGCATGTCCATGAACGACGCTTATCTTGCTCCGTATCCTGAAGATCATGCCCCATCTACAGAACTTCCGAGAGCCTATTTATTCACCATTCCCATCGTCAATGCATCCGATTCCATACGTTCTCTAAGAAATTCTATCAAAAAAGCCACAGAATCTGATTTTAGCATACCGCTGCTCCGAACGGCGATGAAGAGGCACGCTTACCCAAAGAGACCGGTGTGCGTCTGCGGTAGACTGTCACGTGCAGGACAAGGCTATGGATTTCGTTCTGAAACGCAAACGTTCGTCACAAGAGATGCACGTCTTCGTGTCAATCGATGAGACGGTATCCGGAAGAAACAATATACTGGTATGTGGGTACCCCAAAGCAGGCAAACTGCTCTTGTTTCGCATGAAAGCGACAAGCGACCAAAGCGCCAACACCAGCACTCGCTGTGATTGATGCATACGGGCGCTCACAAATCGCAATATCAGCAGGATTGTTCAGCGACGCATCTTTCGTCGATGCACAATTCGTAGCTTCTCCTTTCCAGATGCTTCTGTTTTTGCTTATAGACAGCGCCGAATTCCATCATTCAATACCTGACCTGGAGTACGCTGCTGATCCTGGGGTTGAGCTGCGCGTTGTGCCTGCCTATGCTCGCTGGTTCAGTCCAGTCGAAGGCGACTTTTCTGTAGCCATACGCCGCATCTGGCGCTCTGTGATTTATAGACGAGTCAGTCGCATCCGTGACACCGTTAATCGAAAAACTGTTTTACGACTTGACGTTCTCCAGTGCGTTCACTAGAACTGAATCGCGCTGTTGCGCATCTGTTTGTTCATAAGAGGAAATGAAACTGTGCGTTTCGGTCCGCGGACATGCTGGAGGCAGAGAAGCTGACAACGTATTACTTGAGGAACCGTAGATGCATCCATAGAAAAGGCGATTTTCAGTGCCACCGTTCACAGCGTGCGTCCGGGTCCCGCGAGAACAAAACCTGAAATCGAATGCAGCCAGTACATCCATGTGAACCAGCAAAATAAAGAAAAAAGCGAACAAGGAGCCAGTCTCTGTGAGCAACTATGAAGCATTCGACCTACATCTTAGACAGCGTTCGCAGAGCTCGTTCAAGCTTTGTCGTTTACAGAGAATATAAAATGGAAAGACTTCTGCAGGGAGGATACAGATGCAAGGCATCTCCATTTCCACGCAATTTTTTAGAAACCTGGTCCAGAGTCGAGCAACGAGACTCACGTTCAACCGCTGAACGTACATGAAGGGTATACGTTTACGGTAAGCGGGGTCCCGGCTTCGTGTGCATCACGGCGGTCGCCGTACCCCTATATATAGAAACGACGGAACCCAAGATCTGAACGGCAACCAGGTGAGGCCGCTCAACCTCTCTCCGGGGTTCGGCATGATCGGGTATCAGGCATCGTGGACGCCCCGAGGCGTACCATCAGCTGCAATGAGGGCGTCGATACCTCGTACGAAGCCCACAGTACCGTACCGAGCACAAGGCCGATGCTTTGTACACATCATTCAGAGCATCCATGAGTTTCCAAGTGGATCAAGAAGGACATCCTGGGTCAGCGCACATGCGACTGCGCCAGGCTGGACGTCGGTTTCGGATGTACCACGGCCATCGTCGTGCAACCGCCGACTTGTTCCACGAACCCTAAAAGGAAACGACGGGCAAGTCGCGTGGTTTTTGATGGCAGCATATGGCGCCCGACAAGCGACAGCGCGCACTCACAGAGCGTCCGAGAATCGGTACCCGACGATTCCCATCGATACGTTCAGGACGACAGACGTGCATCACGGGTACGGATGCAAGCCGAACCTGGTTCAGCAGCATACCGTGAAACATGTGCCGCATGCAGCAGATGGTGCACGGGAAGCAGACTTCAGGTTACTCGGCGGGGCAGACGAAAACGAGCGACTTGCTAGAATACGATGCCGCCTGCAACGATGTTCGCAAGTACTTTCTCTTCACCGATATTCGACCGCCTCGATCAATATTCGGAAACGTCTCGTGCTGGATGAACATCCATCGCCTTGCTGTTGAGCGAACGTTCCAGTGAATGATTTCGTATCCATGGTGGACATTGTGCTGAAACGGGGCAGGCTCTCGAGAAACAAAATATCCTTGGCCAGGAGAGAGGGCACTGCGTACTCGCCTGGGATCAGGTACTGGTATGGTAGGGTTCAGCGGTCCAGCACCACACACTGGAGCGCCGTATATTTACACCGTGAACGATTTGCCTGGCCAATCGATGACCGGCTATGGTAGCCCAGTATTCGATATTCGTACGTATACGTCAACAACCTGTTTTGGTTTGGAAAAAGCGCCAAGCGTATGCGACAACGCTTCTCAAGCGCTATGACTGTTGCAGTGACTGCTGGCAGCCACTGTGGGATACTTAATTCCCGCCACGAGCGTACTTTGCCTGTCGTTGTTGGATGATGCGCAAGTTGAGAAAACCGACGAGTGCGCGCACACCGCACACTGCTGCTCCAAGGTAACAGGCAGATGCGAAGACCCCGGCGAGTGCCATGTTCATGAAGATGCTTGCGAGCATGCCGTGACCTAAAATTTCGACCATGACGCTGAGCAGTTTGAAAGAGCGCTCGATTTCCAGCGTTCTCACGCGAATCTTGAGGTCGCCCGTCTCTATCTTCCGCAGTACCGATTCGATATAGGCGACTTTTCGGGGCTGCGTGACGACGCTGGCGAGGTCCTCCTTGCGCCAACCCAGCGCTTTGGTGGCGGTTTTCAACGCGGTCTTTGCTATGGATCCATCGCGGAGGTCGATGAGATCACGCAGGTACGGCTTGGTGAGACGTGTGATATCGAAGGCGGGGTCCAGCGCCTTGGCTGCACCGTCGATGGAGGTCAATGCACGGAAAACGAAGGTAAAGACTGCCGGAAACTGGAACGGCTGATCGTCGGCCACTGCTAGCAGCTCCTCTCCGATTGCCGAGAGCCTCTTCTCTAGCGTCATTTGGCGTGCAAGCTTCCTGTCCACCACTGGCAGACTCGGTAACGGATTTGTTGTCGTCTCTGGTGCTGGCGGCTGTTCGCCAGTGGCCTCTGCACCCGCGACGCCGCCCAGTTGCACGGCAGTGCCGTCGAGGCGTTCCCGGAACGCTTTGAGGAAGTACCGGGCGATGCGGTATACGGTAAGCCTGTCAGCGGTTTGTTTCAGGACACCCATTTCCGCCAGCGCATCCACAAAGGCTGCAACATCGTTCTCGTAGGTCGCGAAGACAAGGTTCACGACGGCCCGGCGCACTTTGGCAGTCAGGCGCTGGCACATGCCGAAATCATAGACCAGCAACCTGCCTTCTTCGTCTACTGCGATGTTTCCCGGATGCGGATCACAGTGAATAAAACCATGCCGCAGCGTTTGTTCCAGGAAGAAACGCCCGAGTCGCTCTGCAAGTAGCTTTCGATCGAGACCGAGGGCGTCGAGCGCCTCCACGGCGCTGATTTTGGTGCCTTTCACGTACTCCATGACCAGCACTCGCTTGGACGTGTAGGCATCGAGAATTCTGGGGACGCGCACCCAATCATTTGCGCCCCCGAACGCCCGAGTGGATCGCTCAAAGTTGTCTGCAAACTCTCGCGCATTCTGTGCTTCGTTTTCGTAGTCAATCTCCTCGTAGAGCAGCCGCGCCGACTCATTGTAGATTTCCACCCAGTTTCGTGAGGCGCCGTCTGTCTTCGGATCCAGCCAGTCTAGCATCTGCGCGAGCAGACGCAAGTTCTTCAGATCCACATCAAAAAGCTCCCGCAGTCCGGCGCGTTGTACCTTCACAGCCACGTCTTGTCCGTTGATGCGCGCTTTGTGCACTTGGCCGAGCGATGCGGCCGCCATGGGCTCCTCTTCGAACGTATCAAAGAGCTCCTCGATGTCGCGACCGAGGTCCTCCCTGATGATCTGGCGCACAACGCGAATGTTGAACGGTGGAACGCGATCCTGCAATGAGACAAGCTCTTCGATATACTCACGGGGGAAGAGGTCCACGCGCGTGCTCGCGAGTTGTCCAAGCTTGATGAACGTCGGTCCGAGACGGAGGAGGCCCTCCTTGAGCGCGCGGGCGTTCCGGCGGCGCAGCGCAGCGCGTTGCTTCGGATCCTGAACTCGACGCAGACGCAATTCCATCCACACCTGATGAAGCGCAAACGACCAGATTTCCACTGCCCGACTCGCTGGAGAGCCGAAACCGCGGCGCGCCCAGCCTGCCTCCAGTACGAGGCCCCATTCGGCAGAAGGCGAACGAGCCCTGCGGCGCTGCCGAAGTTTCGACATCCACTCGAGATATTTGAGCATGTTTGCGGCAAGCAGCCGAAGCCGCTGCTCGCACCAGACTGCCCCTCGTTGCACCTGCTGTCGAGTCTCGCGAAGGAGTTGCGGCGAGCGCCGCAGCGTCGTCCGAGCACGTTCCACCAGAAGACGACGCGCTCCAGCCAGTCGCTCGCTCCAGGTGCGACGCCACTCGGACGACCCCAGCCTCCTGTGAACGGCAAAACGGTTGCGTGTCAAGTCTCCGGATTCCGTGCTGCCAGAGTTTGCACACGATACATTGTCCCATACGTGCCCGCTCCCGCCGTGTACACTGCGCAAACTAGCCAGCGTTCCGCGCTTCAGCCGCTGCGGTTGCGCCCCAGCTCCAACGAGTCGAGTACGCCGCACGATAGCGTTCCCTGCAGCCACCGCACTTCGTGGATGAGGCACTCTGTCAGTCGCTCCCAACCAGATTGAGTGCGCAGCCCAGCGTTGCGTTCTAGGAACTGGCACAATGAACCCGAGTGTCATGGTGTGCACCAGTTGACGCAAAACGCTCCTGGAACAAGTCACCACGAGCAGAAAACCCGCTTTTGGAAGCCTGTGCTACGCACCTTCGACGTCGTGTGGTGCAGTGTGTGCGAACGTGAACTGGGAATCGCCGCTCTGGGGCATTTGCGCTCCGGCGGCGAGCAGCACCGTGGACGCGCTCGACTCGCCCATTGTGTGGTGCAGGTTCTTTTTCCTATGGAGAAGACGTTTCCTTGGGTCAGCGTTCTCCGATCAAGCGCTTTTTCTTTTCTCACTTTTTTTCCAGTGCGCGGTGAAGTATTTATGAAACCCCCTACTTCCAAGTTACTTTACCTGTACTTCTTCTCGGATATTCTGGTCGTTTCATACGTCCTATCGTGTGTGCCTCGTACCTGCCGTTCCGTATCCGCCTTTGCGCCTTAAATGCTGGAGCAGATAGTTCATAGAGCTAGAACTGCTTTTCTATACCCCAGAGGACGTCGGCTCGAGGCGTGGTTCACCCGACGTAGAATCGGGTCTCGTCGTCAGTTTGTGCTCAGACAGTCTGCGGATGCAGGCCTGTCTTCGCTGCACGACACGCTGGAGAAACTTGGTTGTTAGGATATATCCTGGGAGCCGCCTCTCTCCTTCGTGATCATGCATGGTATGCGTTCTTGGTTGGCAATGCGGTTTTGTGCTTGACGCTCACCACAGTGGGTAGGCACAAAGAGCACTAAACCCGTGTGCTCATCCGATTCGTTGGACCTGCTGCCTAGAAGGTGGAGTGTGAGTTTGTTCGCCACTAATGAGCGCTGAGGCTCCGTTAACAGACCATCAGTTGCCAGTGCTACACTCAGAGTGAGTGTCCGGCCTTCGACTATCACGGTGATGCCCAGCTGCTGGTGTCCTCCAAGGAGCTCGCTGCGCTCCTGCTTCGAGCGCGGGCACTGTAAGCCCAAATATGTCAGCGTCTCGAGGGGTCTCGTCTCGATAGCAGGGACAGTGTGACTCCCAGTGCGGTTCCAGTGTTCCCGTACGGCTTAGAGCCGGTGCTGGTAGCCAGATGCCACTAACACGGATTTTGGCAAGCCACAGGGTACCGCGAGCAAGTCCCGGGAATTCCAGCGCCTCCCACCAGTACTTGCATGTGTATGCTAGGTTGTAGTTCCGATATAGAGTCAAGCCGGCGTTACTAGCGCGACTGGTACCATGTCTACCTTCCCATATTGGCGTTTGGACCGTTCGCTTCAGGCGACGGGAGAATTCTATATTTCTGGGGAACGATTGGGGAGCGTGTTTTCGCCCAAGAGGCGCTTCTGCCAAATCTGCGTCGATTTCATCCAAGAGTTCTTGCGGTGGATTGGGGTCTTCATGAAACTCCGACTGAACCAGGTGCGCATAGTGGGCCCTTTGGCCCGTATACATGCCCGGCAGCCTGCTGCTATCGCTTCGATCGAGGGTATTTGGAGTTCGAGTCCGAGTGCCAGCGCAGTGGTTGCTCTGCTCTGCATTGAGCATCCAACAACAACGAGTCGCATTGCCATGTTGGCGGCTGTCTGCAGACGTGAGGCATTTTTGTGCTTCATGCCCCGCCACTCAGCACCCCAGGTCGCAGGCTGGATGATACACATCCTTAGTGCGCTGGTACGGATTGCTATGCAGATAGAGGGGTCGGATGGGAATGGGCGTGCGATCGCTGTACGTCTATGCATCTTGGCGATCATCTCGTTAACGTGTGCCTTTTCGTCGAGCGTCGGCGTGCGACAGACCCTCCAGGTAGCGATATTTTTCCCCGATCGGACTTTCCTGATTCTGCAACCGCCACGAGCGATTGCGAATGCTCTGCGAGTCTCCATGGATGACCATGACGCCGCACTTCGATGCTCCTATGCTCATCTCCCAGCGATCGGCCCAGTCGCTGACTTGTTG